>Ga0209289_100231_pt1 | contig 32942 bp, 36 predicted proteins | sample GXS110809BmetaG_FD_184121 | JGI IMG/M metagenome (GOLD analysis project Ga0209289, IMG submission 184121) | Hot spring microbial communities from Gongxiaoshe hot spring, China to study Microbial Dark Matter (Phase II) - GXS 110809B (SPAdes)... ...
CCTAACCCCTTTGGTCCACACCAGTTAAACCTCACCATCAATCAAAGAACTCCGAGTCAACAAAATTTATAACCTCCTCCTTAATCTCATCTGCCACTGCTGTAATAATTGCATCAATCATTGTAACTACAATAATTTTAATAATTTCGTTCATTTTTACTCCCCATTTTGTTTTTAAACTTCATTAAAATTATTTTCAAAAACTGTGCCAAAAACTGACCTAATAAAAGTGAAAAAATTAAAAGGAATTTAGAGGTAGGAGATAAACGATGCCGATATATCGTCGCCGTTATATCGTCACCGCCTATATTTAGGCAGGATTATACCAAGTTTTTTCATCTTGCTTTGAAGGGTTGTCCTCTTAAGACCAAGAGCTTTTGCAGTCTTGGTGATATTGTAATTGTTTTCACGAAGTTTAAGCTCAATATATTTCTTCGCAAGTTCATCAAATGTTAAGTTTTTCCCGCTCGTAATTTTTTCAATTTCATCCTTAATAATTTGCTCCTGCGCTTTTATGTTTGATTCAAAATGTTCGGGCAAATTTGTTAAAATTTGTTCATCGTCATCAGCCATTGCAATCATGGCATCTATAACTCCTTCAAGTTCCCGAACATTTCCAAAACTCCAATCATACTCCAAAAACATATCCATTATCTCATCTGACACACCTTTGATATTTGTTTTTCCGTAAAGTTTAGAATACTTATTTATGAATTTTCCCACAAGCTCGGGTATATCATCTTTTCTCTCACGCAAAGGTGGAATTCTAACTTGATGTCTTGCTATCCTACTGTAAAAATCTCTCAAAACCTTCCCACTTTCAAGCCATTCATCAGGCTCTTGATTAAGCCCGATAATTATTCTTACATCTACCTTTTTTGTCGCCAAGCTTCCAACAGGCTGAATTTCACCGTATTCAATGGCTCTTAGAAGTTTCGCTTGAAAAGCAAAATCAGTTTTATTTATTTCATCAAGAAACAGAACCCCACCATCGCATTCCTCAAAAATCCCTTTCTTGTCTTTTATTGCCCCCGTGAATGCACCCTTAACATGTCCGAAAAGTTCACTTTCAATGAGAGTCTCTGGAATAGAGGCACAATTGATTGCAAGATATTTTTTATCTTTTCTACTTCCAGAACGGTGAAACTCATTTGCAAATAATTCTTTCCCAGTTCCACTCTCACCAATGAGCAAAACAACTTTAACTTTATCGTTCTTTGCAAGTTTTCTTAACTTTTTAAGAGCTTTTTTAAATTCTTCATTTTCACCTATTATCTCAATTTCCTCTTCTCCAGGACCACTTACAACTGGTTTTTCAATGTTGGCGTAATTTTGAATTCGTTCAACAAGCTCTGTGTACGAAATTCCTTTCGGGAAGATATTAAAATATTTCTCCCCAAGCCTAAGGAAAGGTATCTCTGCAAGTGTTATTTCAATTTCATCTGTTGAAATTTTTCTTCCATTACTAAGCTCAATTTCAACTGGAATTTCCGGCTTGTAGAAAAACTTAGGGTTTCCTTCAACTTCAGGAGGTGAAACGAGGACATGATAGAGTTTGTCCTGTTTTCTGCCGACAAGCGTCATAGCAAGCGCTGCATAAACCGACATTGTTTTCCTTCCTCCAGCAACCGAGCAATGTATCACAACTTCAGGTCTATTTGCAAGTTTCCTTATCTCGTTGGTTATAAAATTTGCAGCGGATTCATTTTGGCTGTCATTCCTTATATCATCAACTTCGTTTCCATCCTTATCCTTTATAACTTTGATATTTCTTTCCACGAATCTTGTTTTCAATCCAATTTCATTACAAAACTTTTCAAACAAACCATTTAAAAGTGGCGGTATTCCTTTTTTAATATCGCCCTCACAAATTAATTTTTTCCCAAATCCTGTCGTTATAACAAAAACTTCATCAATATCCACACCTTTCTTTTTCTTCAAATACCAGAGCGTCTCGGTTAAAATTTGTGGCGTTGAACCAAGAACAGAAACAAGTATATTTTTCGGCGACCGCATTATTTTTCTCCCCTCCTTACTGTTTTACTGAATCTAAGAAGAAAGAACCACGGTTTGTTATCCTGATTCGGTATGGTTTTCTCGTTTCCTCATCCACTTCAATCTCAATAAGACCATAGACTTGTAATCGTTCAACCTCATCTTTAAATTCCTCCACGATTTTTTCATATTCAAATCCACTCCTCGGTTTTTTATCCGATAAAATTTCAAGCAATTTAACTTCTCTTCCCTTCGGCAGGTAGAAGATCTCTGGGAGAAACACAACATTTCTAAATTCTTCATTCATGTAATAAACTTTACATCCTGTCAAAAATCCAGCAAGGGCACACGCTATAACATGGGCTTTTAAACCACCAGTTGGATTTATAAAGACTTCATATCCTTGTTTCTTCTTCTCAATCGCAAGATAAATAAACCTATCAACCATATCAGAAACACCTTTAACGAATTCATCACCCGCATATTTTTCATCATATCTGCTTGCCTCAAGAAAATATCCAGAAAATGTGGGATTATCGTAAACCAAATATCCCTGTGATTTTAAAAACCTTTGAAGTGTTCTTACGCAAATTTCATTTGAATAAGTGTTCGTCCCAGATAAATAAACTTCAATTTCCCGTGGGTTTTTACCTTCAACAACTCTCAAGAAAGTATTCATCTCAGCTGAATTTTCCTTTGGATTTGCTCTCAAAAAATCAAAAATTTCATTCATAAAATTGACATCGTCAATTTTTTCTCTCCAGAAATCGCTATCCATCTGCGAGATTTTGCCAAATTCAGATTTGCTTCTTTGAAAATTCGTGAGAAGTGAATTGCCGACATTGATTATGTGAAATTGCTTCATATTTTTTCACCTTTATTTATTTTTCATTCAAGAAATTTTACTTTAACCCAACCCATCGGATATTTCCCCTCAAATAGATTCCTTGTATTTCTCCACTTTCTGTTGTGTGGATTTCTAAAATTATTTATTGTAACCGCATAAACACCCGAAAAACGACCAACTCTAATCACGCATTCATTTTCATTTTGATTTACTCTAAATAAACTTCTCATCCTATCAATAATATCATGCATATCAAGGGCGAGTTTATAAAACTCTTGCTCTCGCTTAAATTCATCATTGTAAAACTCATTGCAACACTGAATTATGAAGTCTTTATTTAATTCCCTCGCTACACCTCTTACAGATGGCAGAAATTCATCAATTCTTATCTCACCTTCAAACTCAACTATTTTACCAGTATTAATTTGCCCCAAAAGCACTTCTTTTATCATTTGAATCCCAACCGTTGTAATTCTATCTCTCCTCTTATCAACCCTTGCATTGAAAACCTCACCTATTGCCATGACATCGTTGCTTATAAAGACATCCGAAACCTTTAAAGTCCTAAACGGATCTTTAGATATATCAGGTTTAGGTTCATCCTTTCCCTTCCTTTGCGAGAGAGCCCCCATAGCCTCAAGTTCCCAAGAATTATTCCCTGGACTTTTCGGTGGTTTATATCCCTTGCTTTGTACTATGCTATCAATTATCGCAGTTCTTATTGCTCCCTTGATTGAACTTCCAGGAATATACGGTTTAAAATCATCTGTTGTCCTAACAAAAGGCGAAATCAAAAGTTGATTGTTTATGTTATTCAGGTTTCTTTTATATTTATCCGCTATATTCGGGAAAACCTTGATTTTATACTTTGAAAACTTCTCTTCGTTAAAATTTTCCACAATCAAATTTCTTAACCCAGTTATGTTGCCATCTTCAACAAAAGTATAAAATTTCCTGAGTTGTTCCTGATTTAAACTTGAGATCAACTCATCTACAATTATCCTATGAAACATTTCATTAACGATCACATAATCAAAGGGACTTAAATCTTGCCCCGCTCCAATGTGAACCGGTGTCAAAATTTGATACTTAACCTTATAAGTTTTCACATTGTCCATATCACACCTCCACTCTAACTTTTAAAGGAAAGGCGTAAGCAAATTGAACTATTTCTGGATTTGAATGAACATTGCTCACAATGCAACCGTAAAACTCCTTTACACTTCTTACTTTAAAAACGGAACCAGCTTTCATAAAGACAAGTGGTTTTTTAAAGGGATCAACTAAAGCAAAATAGTCACCAACTTTTGGATACTTGGTGAAAATTGAATACCATAGATTTTCAGCCTGACTTAAGTCATAATCCGTCGGGATAAAGTTTGAAATTGACATAAAAGCATTTGAATTTTCACTTTCTGGAAATTTATAATCCTCTTCAATTGATATAAATCTCAAACTTCCACGCCCCGTTGAAGCATCCGCTCCGAATCCTGTAAGTTCAATGTATGCTAAAATTTTCTCTAACTGTTCCCTGTTTAAAAAATTAGTTCTAACAGCAAACCACATCTTAAAACGCGACTCGTAGAATGTTTCTTCGGTTGCAAACAATTCTCCTGTTTCTCCAGTTGTAAAAGTTAACCGACTGATTTTGTTCCTCATTATATTGGTTGAGTGAATCCTCCCAAATTTATCTCTTTCCTTTTCTTCAGATTTAACTTCATCACTTAAAACTTGAAATAATTCGCTCCAACTTAACTTATCTTTTACCCTTTCAAAGTTTTCAAATTTTATCAATTCTTTTTTCTTTGCCCTCTTGAAAATCTCCCTCTCTTCAACTTTTTCAGTCCTTTCAATTTCAATTATAGGTGTTGGCAGATAACCTTCGGGGAAAGCGTTTGAAACAAGTGTTGGTTCACCATTTTTATTTGCCTCAATAAATTCTTTGCCAAATTTCTCACCCCATATACGAAAACACGCCCAAGCAAAATAGCCCCAAATTGTATCCGACTGAAGTGGGGTGATAATTGGACTTCTAATTTGAAAGTTTATTTTATATGTTTTCATGACACTTCAACTTCTATTTTTAACTCTTCCGGGGAATAACTTTTTATTTCAACATCTTCAAATTTAATTTTTCCGCTTCCCCTGCTTCCATATCCACCGAGACAATCAAGCTCAAGAAGTTTCATTCCCCGCATGATCGTCTCCCCAAAAAGTTTTTCATCCGTTTCGCCACCATCCCCAGTATCAAAGACACGATATACCACTTCAAATGCAAATTTAACCCCTGGTACAACTCTTTCAAGTTTTCTTGGAACTGCCTTTGCCGTGATCCGATTTAAAGCATTTTCGGTTTTCTCCTCAACTATATCATAAACCGTAAGCCCCTTTTCCTGCATTTCCCTTCTGTATTCATCATCAATAAAAGCATCTCTAAATATAACCCTTGTTGGACCACGTCTTTTAGCAGCTTCCTCCTGCTTATCTGGCGAAGCGCCAAATACTCTACAAATTGGACATTTTTCATCATCGCACTTATGAACTTCACCATTATTATTAACTTTATTAAAGGATAACTCAAGTAAACTTCTAATCTTCCCCTTTAGCGATGAACCAGGAATATATGGCTCATTTGTCAACGGATGTTTTAATACGGGATTATCCATTCCACCAATTTCAATAATATCACTGCTCCCTCCAATATGAAGCCCTGTTAAAACATTAATTTTTCCCGTTATAACTATATATTTTACAAGTTTCATGGTTTTAAACCTCCATTTTTTTGTTTTACTTAGTCAAATCTTTCAACTTTTCCATAATAATAACCAACAACAGCTTCAAAATGCTTGACAAAACCCTCAAGGAAATCCGTTTCATCCTTCACCTCGTCTACACATTTAGAGATAAAATTAACAAACTCCTGTGGAACAAGCTTGCGTCCTTTCTGGTAATGCACTTTTGCCTTAAGCATTCTAATCAAAGGTTTAACCCTTTCAAAACCCTCCCCTTCAACTCTGTCAGCAAGTCCCCTGACCTCGTTGTAAAACTTCCTTAACTGCGAACTTTTCAACTCAGGATTCTTCGGGTTATTCCCGATGAACTTCTCTGCCCATTTTTGAGCCTCATTTGTCAACATCTCTTCCTTGATCACCCACTTTCCATCGCTTGTTTTTCTCAGAAAATATCTTTCTTCCATTTTTAATCTCCTCCTTTTAGTTTTTTACCCCTATATTTGTAGAGAACATAGAAAATTGGAATGTTAAGTGTAAGCCAAAGTTTTTTATACTCTTCCTTTAAATTATTCTCCACAAGCTCAAATAATTTTTCCATTTCTTCTCGCCCTTTAACAATTTTCCCATTTTTCCTCTCCATAAGATTTCTTGCCACATCATATTTTAAAAGGTATGTAAACCTCAAGCCATTGGGGTCCCTATTTTCGTAATATTCCCTTGCCATCATCTGATATTTTAGTAATCTATGCATAAATGTCGTCTTAACCTTTGATTCCTTTGAGGTAAGCCACTTCTCAAAATAGTTTCTCCATTCCCAAAGCTTCGGCAAAAATTCCCACCTTATAGTTGTATTAAAGATCGTTAAACTATCTTTACTCTTTGCCCCATCTTTATTTTGCTTTGATTTCTCAAGAAACTCATCCGCCATTAAAATACCTCTGTTGATTGGATATTTGGGTCCGATAAGAGCAATTCCAGCACTTAAAGTTATATTTTTATTCCATGTTGTAAATTCTCTAAATTTTCCATAAACCTCCTCTGCAACTTGAATTATTTCTTTCCATTCTCCAACAAGGACGAGATCGTCTCCGCCTGAGTAAATCACATATATATTTCTATATTTTGTTTCCAGCAGGTGATTTAGATAACCAGCAAAATAAAAATCAAAACTTCGGCTTAGTGTCACATACTTTGAAATACTTAAATTTTTCGCAAATTTCCCCGAAAAAATTTGTCCGAGATTATCAACATCTGCTTTCAAAATCCCGATCATCGCTTTGCCTTCTTTTTCAATCTTTCCATTCTCACTATAAATAACCCCAAGCTCTGCAAGCTCCCCGAATGTTTTCACCCTGCCCAGAGCGTCTTTAAATGTCTGCTCAATCTCGTGGACATAGTCAAAGATAATCTCATCTTCCTTTCTCCATACAGGGACATAATTAGCCAAAAACTTTACAGGATAAACAAACCCTTCTTCCCTTTTAAAAAGCTCAAGATAATAATAATCGCCTGTGATGTTTATCTCTTTTATTTTATGCAGATTAAGGTAAACATTCCCAAAAAGTTTTATATTTCTCCCTGTGTTTGAAGGATTATTCGCAGTATATGAAATTGCATCTACCTCTGTTAACCATTTTCCAAGCGCTTGAAATGTTTTACATTGCTTACATATTTCCACAGCTTTACCCGTTTCGTCTGGTATAGTTTCAACTGCTGGATTTTCACCGCAAAATTTACAATGTCCATTTTTTCTCAATTCATCGTACAATCTATCAAGAATAAAACTCTGCCCGCTTTTGAGAACCTCAAGAAATTTCTTTCTCTTTTTTCTCTCCGCCGAAATTTGAATTGACCCAAGCACATTCTCAAAATTACCCATCATCAACTCACTGCCCGAAACCTCAACATCATAGGTAATGTTAAGCGAAATTTTGGCGTTGAATTCATCAAATAGCCAATTGGCAATTTCAATTTCTATTTCCCTCAGCTTATATTTTACATCTTCAAGATTTGGGGCAAGAACTATAAAACGACCACCTGCATTCATAATTACCGAAACAGGCGCCAATCCAAGTTTATCAAGAACATAATGAACCGCCGCTTCACCAATTGCTTGTAAATAAAACGACCTCGCTCTTAAAATCTTACTTGCACCTTTTACATTTGTAGCCGACAAGGAATATATAAAATCTTGGATACCGCTCAAATCGCCAATAACAAAAAGAAACTTTTTCTCCTCACGATTTTTTATCGCTTCTGTTGAATTTAATGTGTTTTTCCCATGGTGATATAAAACAAGGGCAAGTGCGATCGCAGATGTCGTCTTCAGATGATCGTAAAGCGAAACATCGGGCAAATCACGGGTTGAACTTGGAATGCACCAAGTATATTTTTCAAGTAGTCCCAAAACTGCCCCAATCCATATATTAAAATTATTGCTCAAAACCGAGGAATTTTTAAACTCAGCAATAAATCTATCCCACAAATTTTTATACTCATCGGTTAAATCATACGATTCTCTCTCAACGACAGGAAAAACATCTTCAGTAGGTTCAAGAGAAGTTAATTTATAAACCCAATTCTCCTTGCTTTCACCTTTTTCCTTGACATAGCTAAAAATAGAAATAAGTCGCTTTTTTCTGAAAGCCCCAACTTCTTCATCCTTGATATCTTCTGCTCTTGTCCTGTCCATACCGCTACTTAACCAATCTGCTTGTTGAATTATGTAATGAAGCGGAGTTAATGGTTTGTGATGTCTTGCGGACAAATTCTTAACATTGTCAAGCGGATCAGATGTCAATTGTTCGGATACATTTATTGGGAAAACATTTCCAAACAACTCAAAAAACTCGCTTGTCCATAGAACATGCTTGTATTTACCGAGTTCAGGGCAAAGGTCACCTTCAAGATTCAAAGTTGACGAAGATAATCCCTCGTTCCCATGGACAGCTCTTTGCCAAAATTTTCCGATATCGTGAAAAAGGGAGGCGACAATTACTGCTTTTTTAATTTTTTCTAAATCCATCGCACCTAATACTTTAATTTTCAATTGAAGTTTTGTCTCTATGGTGTAATTTTGCAATGTCCCACATTCCAAAACCCATTGAATTTCTTTCCCCAAGTCCAACATCCCACGCAAACTTTATAATTCTTTTAGTTCCCCTTAATTTGAAGGGAGCAACCATGCAACGAATTTTTGTTTCACCCTTTTCCCCTGCTTTTATCGTTATTAACTTCCTCCAGTCATTTTTCACGATATAATCAGTTTTAAAAGCAAATTCAAAATCATCATCAGGCTGATATTTATAAAACGCCTCAAACTTTTTAAATAAATTACTGCGAATAAGGTAAGGAACTTCACCATCAAAACATCCAAGGAAAACTCTCTTCCCAAGCGAATCAACCTTTGAAACAACAAGAGGAGAAATGAAGACACCGTCAAGCTCAATAACTTCCATCGGATTTCCATTAAATAACTCTGGTTCAAAGACAACCTCAACTGATTTTAAAGTGTAAAGATTATCCCTCCGTTCAAGCCATATGCGATTTACCTTGGTTAAACCGAAGGCAAAGTTTTCCAAAAATTCTTCATAAGGAGATGAGATAAAAAATGAAATCTCAGAATTAGCGGGGATTAAAATATATGCACCTTCAACATGAGAGCCATCAAAATAAAAGATTTTTGAAAATGTAAACATCTTGAAAACTTTGCCGTTAAATTTAAACCCCTTGCTATGAACCCTCCGAGCAAATTTTTTAGACTGCAAGGAGATAACTCTATAAATTAACCCCGCAACGGAATGATTGTAATTTAAACTTAAAATGTTATTCCCAACCGAAGTTAAGTTAACCTCTAAACGCATTTTAAAAACTGGGACTTTATTTTTCACCCCTCCCCTTTTTACCCCGTCTTACATATGATCTAAAGAACTTTAAAAATGCCCAGCTTCAAACCATATTTCACATTTTCAACTGGTAATATAATAAATAATAAACAAAATTGCAAATTTTCATCAAAACCTTTCCTGTTTTCATCTGATCAGCCCAATTTTACCCACGATATAAAAGAAGAAAGAAACATAAAGCCACATCATAAAGTCAAGTATAAACCCTGTTTTAATCATATCCTTCAATGTCACATAGCGAGTCCCATAGATTATTGCATTTGGCGGGGTTGCGACGGGCAACATAAAAGCCATTGATGCTGCAACTGTTGCTGGCAAAACAACAAACTGGGCTTTGATGCCAAGATCAGAACAAATTGAAATCAAAATCGGCACCATCATTGAAGTCACAGCAGTATTTGATGTGACCTCAGTTAAAAGTTCCATAAAAATTACGATTACGAAAATGATGACAAAAAGTGATGGATGTCCGAAAAATTTTACAAATTCCGTTGAGATCACACTTGCAAGACCAGTTTTAAACAAGGCGTCGGATAAAGCTATCCCACCCCCAAATAAAAGCAAAGTTCCCCAATCAACATATTTTGAATCACCCCAATCAAGGACGAATTTCCTTTTTGACAGGTCAACTGGAAAAACAAATAAAACAATGCTTCCAAAGACTGCAATTAAATATTCATCAAACCAACTGAGCTTCTCGCCAATGAAAGGGATAAAGTTCCAGAATGGATTTGTAATCCAAAGAAAAACAGTTAAAGCAAAGCCAAAAAGTGTTAATTTTTCAGCTTTTGATAATTTGCCAAGTTTATTCTTTTCATTGATTAGTATTTCTCTTACTTCATCGCCATAGGAGACATCAAATTTAAAAACCACTTTTAAAACAAGCCACAATATCGGCAATGCGAATATCACAAACGGAACCCCAAAGCTCATCCATTCAATAAAATTTATCTGAGCGATTTTCTCTTTTGCAAGGATTGAAACAGCAATTCCATTTGGAGGTGTTCCAATTATAGTTCCAACCCCACCGATTGATGAAGCGAAAGCTATTCCAAGCATTACAGCCTTGCCATATTTTGAATTCAAATCAACATTTAACCTGCTCAATATCCCAAGCCCAATGGGAAGCATCATGGCAGTGGTTGCAGTATTTGAAACCCAAAGCGAGATGAAAGCGGAAGCAATTATCAGTCCAAACAAAATTCTACCTGGGCTTTTGCTGATGTTTCCACGAGTTAAAATCCAAAGAGCAATTCTCTGATCAAGACCCCACTTTTGCAACGCGCCAGCAATTAGAAAACTGGCAAGAAAAAGAAAAATTATTGGATTTGCATAGTTCAAAAAAACATTTCTACCATTTAATTCAACCAATTTGCCATCCTGCAATCCGTATGTTTGAAAAAGTGGTAAAATAATCCCCGGCAAAAGAGATGTAATTGGGATCGGAACTGCTTCACTTATCCACCAAACTATCATCAAAACTAAAAGCGCAAGGGCGATCTTCATACTGTATGAAAGTTTTAAAACCTCAGGAGTTATGTCAGAAGTGTTAATTCTTTGACTTGCATAATAAACAAATGCCTGAGGCACTGGGACAAGAATTATGATTATGAAAAGAAACAAACCAAGAAAAAGCCCAACAATTCCCCTAATTCTGTCAAACTCCATTTCCAATTGCCTATTTATTTTTAGTAAATAAACTCCTGTATATCATAAAGCGTTACCCTCACCCCCGATTTGATTAAATCTTTAAGCCCCTCTTTAATCCCTTGAACTTGCTCAACGATTTCAAACTTATTTAACATTTTAGAACCGAGCTCTTCCATAATCTTCACATATTCATCGGACTCATCAACAACAAGAGGTGAGATATAAACAATATCACCATTACCAAGTGGCATTTTTAAAATCGTTTCAACAGTATTTTCAACATGTTCATCATAAAATCTTTTCCCCCCTGCACCTGCAAGAACTATTATCCCGATATTTATCCCAGCGCTTCTTATCGTAGAAACAACATCAATACATTCAGTTGGCGAACCTGGCTTGTTAAGATATTTAAACAAAGTTTTATCCCCCGTTTCAAGCCCAATATAAATCCTTTTCACAAGTAAATTTTTAAGCTCTACATATTCATTGTAACTTTTTCTCTCCGCTCCAAAAATGTCAAGAAAAGAATAAATCCCGTCAAAGACATAATCAAATCCATTTTTTGAATCACCAACTGGAAATTCATCATGGATAATTTTTATAAGCTCAATCAATCTCTTCTGTGGAATTATCAATGCATTTGCATCACCTAAAAAAATTGACTTTCTAAGCCCTATCGCTTTACCGAAAAACTCCTTAACTTTTTTAATATGATTTAAGAATTCATCAGGGTTTTTTATCCTAAATTTTCTATCCTGATAAAAACTACAAAATGTGCATTTGTTCCATGAGCAACCCTCAGCTGCTTGAAGGACAAGAGAAAAGTATTGATCTGGTGGTAAGATGCTTATCGGTTTATAAACGGAGAAAAATTTAATTCCTTCCTCTTCAAGCTTTTTATAATTCCATTTCAAAATTTCATTGATTCTATTCAAAACCTCGCTCCCAAATCCATGCCCAACTAACTCGTTCTTTATCCTTGAGACCCTTTCAATTACATCCTCAATAATCCTTTTTTTCTCATCATCATTAACAAAAACTTTCACCTTAAATCCATCTTTGTCAAAAAATTTTTTCATTAACCTATTATCAAGTCCACGTCTGTAGCTTATCCCATCAAAAAATCCCCCCATAAATCTGCCCTCAGCATCAAAATAATAAATAAACTTATGTTCTTCGGAGATAGTGGTTGAATACTTCTGAAGGTTGAAATATACATTACCAACACCATCTATAAAAATCTTAATTACATTTTCACCTACCTTTTCCACCTAAGATTGAAAATTGAGTTTTAAATTTATATTTTTCTCAAGATAATTTAAAAACAAAACGAATTTTTTACCAAATGCTTTACCCAATAAAAATTGAAAGAATAAATGACAAACTAAAATTCACATGGAGCGATGGACTTGAAAGCATCTTGTCAGTAAAATTTCTCCGAGACAACTGTCCGTGCGCTACTTGTTCAGCGGAAAGAGATGAAAAAGCAAACATCAAACTGCCCATATCAGGACAATATGAGATTAAAGAGATAAATTTGGTTGGTAATTATGCGATCCAGATAACTTGGGGGGATGGACATAACACAGGGATTTACAGTTTTGATTATCTGCGCGAGCTAAAAGAAGAGTAAGGGGGCGGTCAAAACCGCCCCAAATTTTTAAATTTCTCTTTCAACGAGCTTCTTCTTAAGTTGAGAAATATGCCAGGTGATGTTGATTTCCTTTGGGCATGCCTGAACACAATGGAAGATCGTATGACAGCGCCAAATTCCGTCAGGGGTATCAATTATATCAAGTCGTTCATCAGTTGCTTCATCCCTTGTATCAAAGATAAATCTGTATGCCTTCAAAAGCGCAGCAGGTCCGAGATAATTATCATTTGACCATGTTGACGGACAACTTGTTGTACAACAAGCGCAAAGAATACACTTTGATGCCTCCATAATAAGTTCAACATCTTCAGGTCTTTGTAATCGTTCTCTTTCCGGGGGTTGGGTTTTAGTAATAAGATATGGTTTAACAGTTTCATATTTCTTCCAAAAATCAGTAAAATCAGTTACAAGATCCTTTATAATCGGCATACCAGGTAAGGGTTCAACCACGATTGGTTTTTTATAAGTTTTGTTCGCATCAGAATAACCAAGGTCCTGCAGGAGAATTGAGCAAGCGAGCATATTTTTACCGTTTATCCTCATCCCATCTGAACCACAAATTCCATGAAGACAGGAACGACGAAATGTCAAAGTTCCATCAATTTCATTTTTTATGTAATGAAGGACATCTACAACACGATCTTTAGGGTCTGCTTCAACTTCATAATCTTTATAATAAGGTTTGCTATCCGTTTCAGGGTTGAATCTGAAAATTCTAAAGGTTACTTTCATGTTTAAAACCTCATTATGATTTTAATATTTTCTCTCCATAGGTGGAATTTTTGTTATGACAACAGGTTTGTATTTTATGATTGGCTCTTTTTCTTCATTTTTATAAATAAGCGTGTGCTTCAACCAGTTTTGATCATCACGTTTTGGATAATCTTCGCGATAATGAGCTCCCCTGCTTTCAGTTCTGTTTAAGGCACTATAAGCAATCGCCTCAGCCGTGTCAAGTAAATTACCGAGTTCAATTGCCTCAATTAAATCTGTGTTAAATTTTTTGCCTTTGTCATCAATTTTAATCTCTTTATATCTTTCCTTCAACTCTTTTATTTTTTCAATTGCTTCTTTAATGCTATCTCCTGTCCTAAATACGGAAACCTTATCCATCATCACATCCTGAAGTTCTTTTCTTATCCTTGAAACGCGCTCTTTCCCATTGCTGTTTAAAATTCTTTCAATTGTTTTTCTCGTCCATTCATCGGAATCTTTTGGAAGCGGTGGGAAATCATGTTCCTTGATGTATTCAGCCATTTTCTTTCCGCCACGGCGACCGAAAACAATTATGTCAAGAAGCGAATTTGTTCCAAGTCGGTTTGCACCATGGACTGAAACACATGCAACTTCACCGGCGGCGTAAAATCCTTCTATTTTTGTCCCCTTATCATCAATTACGACTTCAGCATCAACATTTGTTGGGATACCGCCCATTGCATAATGTGTCGTTGGCTGAACAGGTATTGGTTCCTTTAGTGGATCAACCCCAAGATAAATCCTCGCAAAACCAGTTATCTCTGGGAGTTTCTTATTTATGATTTCAGCACCAAGATGCGTCAGATCAAGCAAAAGATAATAAGTTCCATCAGGTCCTTGAATTCCCCTGCCTTCACGAATTTCTGTATACATTGCCCTTGATATGACATCTCTTGGAGCAAGATCTTTAATTGTGGGAGCGTATTTTTCCATAAACCTTTCTCCAAACTTATTCCTTAACACTCCACCCTCACCCCTTGCTGCTTCAGAGACAAGTATCCCAAGACGCCACAGCCCTGTCGGATGAAACTGAACAAATTCCATATCCTCAAGAGGAATTCCTCTGCGATATACAATTGCGAAACCATCGCCTGTCCCAACAACGGCATTTGAAGTTATCCTGTAAACTCTACCATATCCACCAGTTGCAAACATAACTGTTTTAGCGTGAAAGATGTGAATCTCACCTGTTGCTATTTCAATTGCTACAACACCACGAACAATGTTATCTTGAACAATTAAATCAGTTACAAAAAATTCTGGGAAAAATTGAACACCTCTTTTTATACAATTCTCATAAAGAGTTTGAAGCATAACATGTCCCGTTCTATCAGCTGAAAAGCAAGCTCTTTTAACAGGCACTCTCTCTCCAAATGGATTATTCGGATCTTTTGGTTTTGTATGTCCCCCAAATGGTCTTTGAGCGATTAAACCTTTTTCATTTCTTGAGAATGGCATCCCCATATGTTCAAGCTCAATTATCGCACGAATTGCATCTTGACACATTATCTCAATCGCATCTTGATCTCCAAGGAAATCACTTCCTTTGACAGTATCAAAAAAGTGATATTCCCATGAATCCTCTTCCTCGTTTCCAAGTGCTGCACAAACACCACCTTGAGCTGTCCCTGTATGTGACCTTGTTGGATAAACCTTTGTTAAGACAGCGCAGGTATAACCTTCTGGAATTTCAAGTGCTGCACGAAGCCCAGCTCCACCTGCGCCGACTATTACTGCATCAAATTGATGAATCATTTTTTACACCTCTTGAGATTTTGTTTTAAAAGTGCTTTAAAATTTTAAAGCTGTGCTTACACCAAGAACCCAAAAAGCAATCCCAGAAACAACTATTATTCCAAAAAGCGTGATCGCAACCCATGGTTTCATCTTAAAATCTCTCAAGATTGACCATACACCGTTTAATCCATGCCACAAACCTAAAGTTATAAAGGTAAGATAAAACATCTTCCAGTAAGCATTTGAAAACCTTGCAATTGACTGCTCATACGAATGCCCTGTCTCAGGAGTATAGTGCATAAGTATATAGTGCCCAACCATTGCGAAAATCAAAAATATCCCTGTTATCCTTTGAAGAAGCCAACCGATTGATCCACTCTTCCTTGAACCATAATACTTAAATGACATTTTAAAACCTCCAAGGTTTGTTTTAGGTTTTTAAATTAAGCCGGCAAAAATTTGTCCTATCTCATGGCTGAATATGAAATAACCCATGACAAGAAATGCAATGATTCCAATAATCATAAGGTAAGCAAATGCCTTTTTATGGTAATACGCCCCCCTCCCAAAATCAACAAGCACAATTCTGATTCCATTTAAAGTATGAGCAAGAACAAAGGCAAATAACAACCATTCAAGGAGTTTAAAAAGCGGTTTTTGAAATAAAGCCATCTCCGCATCAAAAGCTTCTTTACCTTTCGTCAATGTTGATAAGGCGTAAATATGAACATAAAGATAAGCTGTTAGAGCAAGCCCAGAGATTCTGTGGATTATCCACGCCCATCCCCCCGATTCCTTTTTGTAAGAAGCAACAAGCTTGAAATATCCCTCATGAGTTTTTTCTACCTTCATGCAAGTGCTCCTTATGTTTTTATTTATTCATTCTAAAGTTAAAAAAATAAAAGTCAAATATCAAAAATATCATCAAGTCCAACGCAACTGAATAGCAAATTTTGAAAAGTCACCACTTTAAGTTATTTTTTATCGCAGGCAAATTAATATCAACTAAAAAATGCAAGTCAGAAAAAGGCAAGATAAACAGCTTATTTCAATTGTGATTCCACTTTATAATGAAGTTGAATCACTGCCCGAACTTTATGACCAAATAAAAGAGGTCGTGAAAACAAATCGCTATAACTATGAGATAATTTTCGTTGACGACGGCTCAACCGACGGCTCGCTTGATGTTTTGAAGAAAATTCGCCAAAACGACAAAAATGTTAAAATCATAAGCTTTAGAAGAAACTATGGAAAATCCGCAGCGCTTGCCATCGGATTTGAATACGCAAAAGGTGATGTCGTGATAACTATGGACGCAGATCTTCAAGATGACCCTCACGAAATTCCAAACCTCCTCAAAAAACTTAACGAAGGATTTGACCTTGTCTCCGGATGGAAAAAGAAAAGATATGATCCACTAACAAAAACGATACCATCAAGAATTTTTAATTTTGTCGTTTCAACCTTGTCAGGGATAAAAATTCACGACTTCAACTGTGGCTTAAAAGCATATAAAAAATCGGTTACACAGGATATAAAAGTTTATGGTGAACTCCACCGATATCTGCCTGTCCTGGCACATTGGGCTGGATATAAGATTGGTGAAATCGTTGTCCAGCATCATCCGAGAAAATATGGAAAAACTAAATTTGGGGTAAGCAGATTTTTAAAAGGATTTCTTGATCTTTTAACCGTAATGTTTACAACAAGATATTTCAAACGACCGCTTCATCTTTTTGGAACCGTTGGGCTTGTTATTTTCTTACTTGGCTTTGGAATTACATTTTACCTTTCACTTTTAAAGCTAATTGAAAATATCTCCCTTAGCAATAGACCCTTATTTATCCTTGGCGTAATGCTCACAATTGTGGGAGTTCAATTCATCTCAATCGGCTTACTTGGAGAAATGATAACCAAAGCCTACCAGCATCTTGAAACATACTCAATTAAGGAAATACATCTTTGATCAATGAAGATAATAATCATTGGACCAGCTTATCCATATCGTGGCGGGATAGCGCATTACACAGGTTTGCTTTACAAAAACCTATTGAAGAAAGATCACAGCGTAAAAATTTTTAACTTTAAAAGATTATATCCAAAATTTCTTTTCCCCGGAAAAACACAATTTGAAACATCACCAGAGATTGAAAAAATTGAAAGCGAAAGAATAATTGATTCAATTAACCCATTAAACTGGCTAATCGCAGGTTTTAAAATCGTAAAAGAGAAACCTGATCTTGTAATCTTTAAATATTGGCTTCCGTTCTTCGCACCCTGTTTTGGATCTATTTCAGCAATAGTGAAAATTTTTTCTAAAGCGAAGATAATTTTCTTCTGTCATAACATCACCCCTCATGAAAAATTTCCACTTGGGAACCTTCTAACAAAATTTGCATTCGCATTTTCCGACCACTTCATCGTTCAATCAAGCGTAGTTGAGGAGGATCTGCTCAAAATAAAACCAAAAGCAAAATATAAAAAAGTTTTCCACCCAATTTATGAAATTTTTGGTAAAGCTATTGATAAAAACGAAGCGAGAAAAATTCTTGGCATTAAACCTGACGAAAAACTCTTGCTGTTCTTCGGTTACATCAGAGCATACAAAGGACTTGATATCCTTTTAAGGGCAATGAAATTTATCTTAAGTGAATTTCCCGTTAAACTTCTCATCGTTGGGGAATTTTATGAAAATCCGCAAAAGTATTTCAAAATAGTTGAAGAGGATGGAATAGCTGATTTTGTAATTTTTAAAAGTGAATATGTTCCAAATGAAGATGTGAAAATTTACTTCTCTGCTTCAGATCTTGTTGTTCTACCGTATCTTTCAGCAACACAAAGCGGAATTGTTCAAATTGCTTACAATTTTAGCAAGCCCGTTATCACAACAAATGTCGGCGGTCTCCCTGAGGTTGTGCAAGATGGTATAACTGGCTTAATTGTTGACCCCTCACCAGAAAAATTAGCTCAAGCGATAGTAAAATTTTTCAATGAGAACCTCGGACCGATTTTCTCCCGAAATATTGAAGAAGAAAAAGAAAAATTTTCCTGGGAAAATCTCATCCGCACAATAGAAGAATTAAATTGACAACCAAAATCAATCTTCCGATATCTCTCCAGCAATTGACCTGTAAAATTCATTAACAACTGCTTCAACATCATCACCGTATTTGCCAAATAGAAACATCAACTTAACAATTGCTGTTTCAGTTGTCATATCTTTACAGCTTAATGCCCCCGCATCAAGTGCATCTTTCCCACATTGGTAAAGTGTAAGATCAACCTTACCATAAACTGCCTGTGTTGAAATTGCAACTATCTTCCCCATCTTAACTGCTTCTCTAACAAACGGGATTAAAGACCTTTCCTCTATATTTGGCAAATTCCCAGAACCAAACGCTTCAATTACAAATCCTTTTATATCTGTTTCAAGCAACGATAAAAGGTAATCAAGTTTCAGCGATGGAAAAACTTTCACACAAAAGACTTTATCAGAAAAATTTTTTGAGATAACAAGATTCTTGTTTTCACGCTTTAAAAAATTCCCCTTATAAATTTCTATCCCAACCCCAACCTCAGCAAGCGGTGGATAATTAGGTGAATCAAATGCATCAAACCCCCAGATATTAATTTTTTTAGTTCTATTTCCGCGAAACAGTTTATTATTAAAGAAAATGCAAACCTCAGGAATTGAATAGGTTGCAAGCTCAACTGCGTTTATAAGATTGTTCCTTGCATCTGTTCTTATCTCTGAAAGCGGGCGTTGTGAGCCTGTTAAAATAACTGGTTTTGATAGTCCATCAAGCATAAACGAAAGGGCGGAAGCAGTATAAGTCATCGTATCAGTTCCATGAGTGATCACAAACCCGTCAAATTGCTCATAATTATCTGATATCACATCTGCAATTTTTATCCAGTGCTCAATCCCAATGTTTGAGGAATCAATGTTTGTAACTATATGTGATTCAATCTCTGCAATTTGTTTCACCTCGGGAACAAATTCAAGAATTTTTTGTATAAATGCACTCGGGGCAAGTGTGCCATTCTTCAAAGCCATACCAAAAGTTCCACCAGTGTGAATAAGAAGAATCCTTTTCATATTCATTAAACTCAAATATTAACGACCATATAATCCTGTTATTTTTGCTTCACCAAGAATATGTCCCTTTGCCTTTGCTTCAACTTGTTCAGCAGTTGCCCCAGAATTTAACCCGAGCGTTTCAACATCAAGCGCGTAAAGCTTAAAGATATAACGGTGTGGTTTATGCCCCCGTGGTGGACAGGGACCTCCATATCCAATCCTGCCAAAATCATTTATCCCCTGCTTAATCTTATCGTCAACGAGACCAACTTTCTTAACATTTTCTGCAAGTCTTGTCACATTCGCAGGGATATCGTATATAACCCAATGTATAAATGTTCTCCCAGGAGCATCTGGATCTTCACAAATTAAAGCAAAGCTTTTGGTCCCAGCAGGAGCATTTTCCCAGCTCAACTCAGGGGAGTAATCCTGACCGTCACATGTAAATTTTTTGGGGATGGTTTCGCCGTCTTTAAAAGCGGTTGATTTAATTGAAAACATTTTCTTAACCCCTCCCTTTTGAAAATTTGTTTGTGTTGCAAAGAGAAAAGAAAGGAGAATTAAAAGAAGATATTTCATCGCGCACCTCGCATAACTTATTTTTTCCGCTAATTAATTAAGCAAATTTTGGAAAATATCCAAATTTGTTACTTCTTGTTTTCTTTTTTATATTTTTACCAGTGCAACATTTAAGGATATGTGGAAATGAAAAAATTTCTCTCAAATCCTGCAAACTTAATCTTTGGTGGAATTTTAATTGCTCTGTTCATCTACCTCATATTTGCAGAAAAAGGGATTTTAAAACGGATAAATTTTGAGATTGAGAGGGCGAAATTGAAAAAAGAAATTGAGCTTATTGAAAAAGAAAATGCCTCTTTAAGGCAGAAGATTCATGAACTTGAAACGAATCCAAAAGCCGTTGAGAAGATAGCTCGCGAAAAATACGGCATGGCAAAGGAGGGAGAGGAAGTTTTCAAAATAAAAGTAAAGTAAATTCCTTTTTGAAATGAAATTTGAAAAAGTTCTCCCACCCCTTGCAGATAGAATAAGACCAAAAACACTTGATGAGTTTGTAGGTCAAGAACATATTGTTGGTGAAGGCAAACCTCTGCGCGTGATGATTGAAACAGGGGAAATTCAATCAATGATTCTTTGGGGTCCGCCTGGTTCTGGAAAAACAACGCTTGCAAAAATCATAGCTGAGAGAGCGAATGCGGATTTTTACCAAATAAACGCAGTTTTATCAGGGACAAAAGAGGTAAAGGAAGTAATTGAGAAAGCCGAAACAAATTTAAAATACTATTCCAAGCGGACGATTCTTTTCATAGACGAGATTCACAGGTTTAACAAGGCACAACAGAGCGTGCTTTTAAATAGCGTTGAAAATGGGACGATAATACTAATTGGAGCGACGACGGAAAATCCATCTTTTGAGATAATCTCACCTCTTTTATCACGATGTCAAATTTTTGTGCTTGAACCACTTGGTGTTAAGGAACTTAACACAATTCTTGAAAGAGCTCTAACCAAAGATGAGATACTTTCAAAATTTAAAATCCATATTGAGGACAGAGACCTTCTTTTTCTTTATTCTGGTGGAGATGCTCGCATTATGCTTAACGCGCTTGAGATCGCTTTAAAAATTGTTAAACCAACGCCGGAAAATGAGATATTTTTGACAAAGGAGATTATCTCCGAAGCATTTCAACGCAGATATTTCAAGTATGATAAGTCAGGCGAGGAACACTATAATTTAATTTCCGCCTTTATAAAAAGCATACGAGGAAGCGATCCAGATGCAGCGGTTTATTGGCTTGCCAGAATGTTACTTGCGGGTGAAGACCCTAAATTCATTGCGAGAAGGCTGATAATTTTAGCAAGCGAGGATATTGGAAATGCTGAACCATACGCATTAACACTTGCGACAAGCTGTTTCACCGCTGTTGACTATGTTGGCATGCCCGAGGCACGAATAATCCTTGCGCAGGTTGCAACTTACCTTGCAAGCTGTCCGAAAAGTAATTCTGCATACATTGCAATTGAAGAAGCGATTGAAGATGCTCAAAAATATCCAGAACTTCCTGTCCCACTGCACTTGAGAAACGCACCCACAAAATTGCTGAAGGAACTCGGCTATGGCAGGGATTATAAGTATAGCCATGATTTCCCCGAGCACTTCGTTGAACAACAATTTTTACCAGATGAACTCAAAAACAAAATTTACTATAGACCTACAGAACTTGGTAGAGAAAAAATTTTAAAGGAACGGCTTGAAAACCTTTGGAGCAAAAGGAAACAAAATAAAAAAGTTAACAAATGAAGAAATTTGTAATCGGCGTTGACCTCGGCGGAACATTTATAAAAGCCGGAATAGTTGATGAAACTGGCAATATCATTATTGAAGATTCAATCCCCACAGAAGCTGAAAAAGGACCTTCACATGTCATTGAGCAAATTTCAAAAATTGTAAACAAGCTTAATGAAAATTTTGAAAATGGAGAAATCATTGGAGTTGGAATTGGTGCACCAGGTCAAGTTGATCCGCAAGGTGGGGTCAAATATCCACCTAATTTCCCGGGATGGACAGTTGTTTACTTAGCAAAAGAAGTTGAGAAAATAACAGGTTTAAAGACAACCGTTGATAATGATGCAAATGTTGCTGCTATAGGTGAGGCAAAATTCGGCGCTGGTCAAAAACATCCAAACTTTATAATGGTTACGCTCGGAACTGGAATTGGCGGTGGGATTATAATTAATAGAAAAATTTACCGCGGTCCAACCGGTGGAGCCGGTGAAATTGGACATGTCTCAATTAATTTTGACGGACCGAAATGTAATTGTGGGAATTATGGGTGTGTTGAAGCTTATGTTGGACAAAGATATTTATCATCCTGGGTTGCCGAAGAACTTAAAATAAATCCAAACTCAAAAATTGTTGAAATTGTAAACGGTGATCTTTCTAAAATTGAACCATACATAATCTCACTTGCAGCTGAACAAGGTGATGAATTTGCGATAAATGTATGGAAAAAAGTAGGATTCTATGTCGGTGTGATGCTTGCCTCAGTGATGAATTTGTTTGATATAAATGTTGCAATAGTTGGGGGCGGAGTTGCAAAAGCAGGGAAGATTTTATTTGACTCAATGAATGAAACTGTTAAATCAAGAGCATTAAAACCAATCGCTGAAAAAGCAATTGTGATTCCAGCACAGCTTGGGAATAAAGCTGGGATTTTAGGTGCAGGAGCGTTGGTATTTGAGGAGATAAGTTAAATCTTTATAAATCCGTCACTAAAAATTCTTATCCAATCACGAACAACCCTTTCTGCTTCCGCCCAATTCTCAAGTTCTTGCATTCCTATTCCCCCTTTTCTCTCCCAAATGAAATACGCAACTTTTGCTACAGTTTCCCGACGCATCTCATCGTTTGGGCGACCGAAAATTTTAACAATATATTTTGACTTATCAAATTTTAAAGCGACCTCTTCTATTTCCGTTTCCTTGATGAATGAAACCTCTTTTAATCCATCAATCACAAAAACGATCTCACCGATGAACTGATAATTTTTAGTGGCTCTAAATAGATAAACCTTATCTCCTCCTCCAATCTCAAGCTTACAATGAAATCCAAGAAAATAGGCATCTTCAAGGACCCTCTCCTTTTTTCTTCCAATTGAAAGTTCAACAACCATAGGCTTAAATTGATTTCTGCGTGAAAATTCAATCAAAAATTGTTCTACTTCCGATTTTTTTATCTTCCTCTCCATTTATAGTTCAAATTTCTTTTATCAATTCCCACCTTACACTGTATGCAGAAATTGAAAACTTATATATTGTGAAACTTTCGGAATCAACATAAAGCCTCAAAATATGCTCACCAAAATCAGGATTTCTAACAATCTCATAATATCTTGGCTCACAAACCTTAATATAACTTTGTCCGTTTTCAACTATAACATCCTCGCCACGATTTCTCTCATTAATGAATTCACCATCTTGAAGGATGAGAACCTTCAAACTTCCCTTGCTCAAAGATTCCATAACTGCACCAACTCTTGTCCCAGCATATGGAAGTATGACAGAACCCAAGCCTCCCGAGGTTGGATTATATCTCAAATAATATCTTCCGTTATACCATTCCCCGTCAAGATAAAACTTTCCATTAATATAAATACCCGGATCTTCGTATTTAATAACAGATTCGGGAGCAAAACCTTCAACATTACCAAGTGCCCCACCGGTATAGCATGTGTAAATCTCAGGGATAATTCTATAAAAAGTTGATTCATCAATTTCATAACGAGAGCCAATTGGAAGAGGGAAATCACCATAATATCCTGCTTTTATTAAAAGTGATTGAATGAAGAATTCAACCTCCCACAAGTTTCTCACCCCAAAGTGTGAATATGAAATTAATCCATCACGATTTATGAGAAAAATCAAGGGAACCTCAGGATAGATTCCACGAACAGCAGTTGTATATCTTTTTAAATTTATCCATTCGTTGTCAATTGCGATAGGGAAATCAATTCCAAGTCTTTTAATTTCCTTCTCAACATTTTCAAATTTGCTCTCAAATGGAAATTTCGGTATATGAACACCAAGGATAAAAAGCCCTTTATCTTTATATCTTTTCCACCACTCTTTAACATATTCGTAAAACTCTTTCCACTCCCCGCTTGCATAGTTAAAAAACAAGAGAAGCACAACGTTTCCCCTGAGGCTCTCAAAAAATACTGGCTCTGAGTTAAGCCAATAGTTTGCGATTATATCTATTGCTCTGTTATTTTCTTCAACGATTTGTTTTTTATAATATCCTTGCATATTTCTTCGCTTTTATTTTTCAATGTCAATCTAATTAAGGAAATTTTAACTTGCAAATTTTGAGCTTTCCTTTTTTGCTTTAAACCGAAATCCTGTTTAATTTATATAAAAAATAAAACTCAAATCCCAATGAAACCAGATCTAAAAACGATATTCAAGCAAATTGAAAAAATTCAAGAAGAGCTTGAAAAAGTTCAAGCGGAACTTGAAAATAAAACTGTTACTGAAGAAGTTGGAGGCGGAATGGTTAAGGTAACCGTGAACGGAAAGAAAGAAGTTATAAGTATTGAAATTGACAAAGAAGTTGTAAACCCGGATGATATAGGGATGCTTGAGGATTTACTTGTGGTAGCTGTGAATAAAGCACTTCAAAGTGCGGATAAAATGATAAGTGAAGAAATTGCCAAGGCAACTTCTGGATTACTTCCGGGATTACCTGGCTTCCCATTTAATTTCCCGGGTTTTAAAGCGTGAAACAAAAATTTTAACACCACCGTGCTTTATACATCCGAAAGCCTTGAAATTCTGATAGAGGAACTCACAAAGTTTCCCGGCATCGGAAGAAAAACCGCACAACGACTTGCACTTTACATATTAAAGCAACCGAAAGAAGAGGTTGAAAAACTTGTTCGGGCTATAATTGATGTAAAAGAAAAAATTAAATATTGCTCAATTTGCTACAATATAACCGAAAGCGACCCATGCCCCATTTGCTCAAGCCCGAAGAGAGATAAAACAACTATATGCGTCGTTGAAGAACCTATGGATGTCCTGGCAATAGAAAAAACAAGTGAGTATAACGGTCTTTATCATGTCCTCGGTGGAGTCCTAAACCCACTTGAAGGGATTGGTCCAGAAGATTTGAAAGTTAAAGAACTCATACATAGAATTTCATCAGGTGGAGTAAATGAAGTTATAATTGCATTAAATCCAAGTGTTGAGGGGGAAACAACATCAATTTACATAGCAAATCTCATCAAACCTTTTGGAGTAAAGGTTACACGTATTGCAAGGGGTTTGCCAATTGGAACAGCTCTTGAATATGCAGATACAGCGACAATTGTCAGAGCAATTGAAAATAGAACACCAATGTAAGTGAAGAAAAACTTCCTTATAACATCTCCACCTGGAACGGGCAAAACGACAGCGATAAAAAATTTCGTAAATCTTGCAAAAGGAAAATTCAAAATCTCTGGTTTCATAACGGAAGAGATCAGAGATAAAACGGGGAAAAGAACGGGTTTCAAAATCATCACAATTGATGGGAAAACAGGGACACTGGCTGATGTTAACTTAAAAAATTCACCAAGGGTTGGGAAATACGGTGTTAATCTGAAAGATATTGACAAAATTGCTGTCCCATCAATTGATTTAAATTCAGATATAATCGTGATTGATGAAATTGGTAAAATGGAATGTTTTTCAAAACTTTTTATTCAAAAAGTTTTTGAAGCGCTTGATTCCCCAAAAATTGTAGTTGGAACAATAAAGGAAAAGGGGGATGAAATAATAGATAGAATCAAATCACGAAAGGATGTTGAATTGATAAAACTTACACCCGAAAATAGAAATGAGATACCCGATTTAATTTTTAAAAATGTTTCAACCTTCCTCCAGAGCGAAATTTGAAAATTAAAACCCCAAAATGTATACCTAAAGATTGGTTTTGTTCTTTGCTTATTTTTTCGTATTTTTGTCCAGATTTTATGATGGGATTTTTAAATGACCCGTCCCGAGATTTAACTAAAAAACAAAACAAGGGATAAAAAGGTGAAGAGGACATACCAACCGCATAACACAAAGAGACGTAGAACGCACGGCTTCAGAGCAAGAATGAAAACTAAAAGCGGTAGGAAAATCCTTGCAAGAAGAAGAGCAAAGGGAAGATGGAAATTAACTGTAAGCGATGAACGCTAAAAGATACACACTGCCAAAGAAAGAAATCATCAAAAAATCAAGAGAGATAACGCAGATAATCAAAACTTCAAATTCAATTTCTGGAGATTTAGTTAAAATTTATTTTCGCATACTGCCTGAACGTGATATCATCACAAGAGTAGCCTTTGCAGTGTCAAAAAAGGTAAAGCCAATCGTTTTAAAAAACAGAGCGAAAAGATTATTAAGAGAGGTCTATCGGCTAAATAAACACAAGCTGATAGACCTTCTCTCTTTAAAAAATAGGTCAATTGACATGGTTATGTTATTTATCGGCGATAGGGAAATCATTAAGAGGCTAAAATACGCCGATGTTGAAAAAGATTTTTTACAATCTGTGGAAAAAATTTCAAAGTTGATAAATGAAAGCTGATATTTTAACACAATTTGCGGTGACGCTTGTTAAAATTTACAAAATGTTTATCTCTCCTATCTTTCCGCCAAGTTGTAGATTTTATCCTTCGTGTTCAGACTACTCAATTCAGGCGTTTTTGAAACATGGGTTTTTAAAAGGTCTTTGGCTTTCAGTAAAAAGAATAATAAGGTGTAATCCATTTAATCCAGGCGGAATTGATGAGGTTCCTTAAAAAGTAAAACAAAAGGATGTGAAAGTAATGGATAGAAACTCAGTTCTTGGAATAATTTTAATTACACTCGTGCTTTTGATCTGGATGTGGTACAACGCTCCAAGGGTTCCGCAAAGAGGTGTAAATGTTCAAGACACACTTAAAACAGAAAAACATCAAGAAACATTAAATGTTGCAGAGGCAAAGGGTGACACATTTGGATCTTATTTTTCACATCTTTCAAAAGGGATTGAGAAAAAGATACTTATTGAAACAGATTTATATACATGCGTTATCTCATCAAAGGGGGCAGTCGTTGAAAAATTTGAGTTAAAAAAATTCAAAACATGGAATGGTTATCCCGTTCAACTAATTGACATGAACAAAGGCGGCGATTTTTCACTTCTTTTCATGACAACGGATGGCAAAATAATCAACACGAGAAACCTTTACTTTGATACAAAAGCAAAGCACTGGGAAAATTTTATCCTCAAGGATAAAAACGAAAAAATAGAAATTGAGTTTACTCTTAATGTCAATGATTCAAGCAAGATAGTGAAAAAATTCATCTTTGAAAACGGTAGATATTCGTTTGATACCGAGGTTGAATTAATCAAGATGGATAAAATAATTGCCAATTTTGAATATCAAGTTGTTTGGGAGAATGGGATAAATCTCACAGAAGAAAACAGCGTTGAAGAGTCATATTTTGCAAGTGCGTATGCTAAAGTTGGGGATGTATATGAAACAATAGATGCCAGCAAATTTGGAATAAAAGTTTCCCGTTCATACTCTGGGACTACAAGATGGGTTGGGACACACAATAAATACTTTGCCATTGCAGTTATATCAAATGATTATTCAGATGGTGCATACCTTGAGGGTGAGCGAATTCCCTTGCCAGATAACGGAGTTAAAGAAAATTACCTTGTCGCATTAAAAATTCCATTTCGTGGCGGAAATTATCAAAAAAATTACTTTACAGTTTACCTTGGACCTCTTGATTATAAAATTTTGAAGTCTTACGGTGTTGGACTTGAAGAGATGATAAGTTTAGGGTTGAGATGGCTTATAAGACCAATAGCTGAATATGTACTTCTCCCATTTTTCACATTTTTGCACTCATTCATACCAAATTATGGAATTGTGATAATAATTTTCTCAATTGTGATCAAAATCCTTCTCACACCACTGACATTAACCCAGATGAAGTCAATCAAGAAGATGCAGGCAATTGCTCCAATTTTAAAAGAATTACAGGAAAAATATAAAGATAATCCGCAGAAGTTAAATCAAGAAGTTATGCGTGTATATCGTGAATATGGGGTTAATCCATTCAGTGGATGTTGGCCCTTGCTTCTACAGTTGCCAATCCTTTACGCCTTATTCTCATTATTCCGTGTCACAATTGAATTAAGACAAGCTGGATTTATCCTTTGGATAAAAGATCTTTCGGTTCCAGATACAATTCTAAAACTGCCATTTTATATTCCAATCTTTGGGGTTCACCAGATAAGTGGGCTTGCGCTTTTAATGGCTATTACGATGTTTATTCAACAGTGGATGTCATCAGCTACAGCTGATAAAAGACAGAGAACAACAGCAACAATCATGACGATTCTATTTTTCTTGATATTCAATAACCTCCCATCCGGGCTTAATTTATACTATTTCACATTCAATGTGCTTTCAATACTTCATCAATGGTATATAAATAAATACACAAAGGTTGAGCTTAAGCCTGCACAAGATAAGAAAAGACCTTTTAAAGGCGGAATCTTTAGAAAATTTGATATTCCGACAATGAGCGAATTAACAGGTGCAAAAAAGAGAAAAGCAAAAAAATGAAAGTGAAGTTTTCGTTACTTTTAATTTTCTTTCTTCTCCTTACAAAAAATTTGCTTGCGCAATTTTCACATGAAGATACAATCCTCGTTGATATTCAGAAAATCAACCCGAGAATAAAAATTGATATAAAATACGCAACTGAGGACAATTTCACTGGGAGAAAACTTTACAGCGTCCCTAAATGTTTTTTGCGAAGATTCGTTGCACTCAAGCTTGATTCGGTTCAGAAAGAACTTGAAAAAATCGGACTTGGGTTAAAGGTTTGGGATTGCTACCGTCCTCTTTCAGTTCAGGAAATTTTATGGTCTATTGTCCCAGATGAAAGATATGTTGCAAACCCAGCGAAAGGCTCAAGGCATAATCGTGGATGTGCAGTTGATCTGACACTTGTTGATTCACTTGGGAATGAATTACCAATGCCGACAAAATACGACGATTTCACTGAAAAAGCCCACAGAAATTACAAAGACCTACCTGATACAGTTGTAAAAAATCGGAAGCTCCTTGAGGATGTGATGAAAAAATATGGTTTTATCCCTTTACCCAGTGAATGGTGGCACTTTGATTTTGAAGGATGGGAAAAATTTTCAATTCTTGACATCCCACTGGAAAAACTTATAAACGAAAAGAAATAATAAAAGCCGAACCAAGCTCAGCGAGGTAATTGTAATTTTTCGCGCTGAACTTGGTTCAATGTAAAAAATGTAAAATTAAGTTCCAGCGCTATAATCTTTAATATATTTTCTTTGCTCTTTTGTAAGCTTGTCAATTTTAATTCCCATCGTTTTCAATTTAAGTTCAGCAATTTCTTCATCTTGCTCTGGTGGGATATCATATACTTTCGGTTCAAGCTTTTTCCCCTTTTTAAACAACTCAACGAGCCGAAGTTGAGCCATAAATTGGTTTGCAAATGACATATCCATAACCTCCGACGGATGTCCTTCAGCTGCTACGAGATTTACAAGGCGACCTTTCGCAAGGACAAAAATCCTTTTCCCATCTTTCAAAATGTATTCTTCAACATGATTTCTTATCTCCTTTATACTTTTTGCCATCTTTTTCAATTGAACAAGGTTTATCTCAACATCATAATGTCCCGTGTTGCAAACGATAGCCCCATCTTTCATAACTTTAAAATGTTCTTCAGTTATAACATCCTTGACACCTGTTGCTGTTATAAAAACATCCCCGATCTTTGCAGCTTCCTTCATTGGCATAACTGTAAACCCATCAAGCACGGCTTTTAGTGCAGCAATTGGTCTAACTTCGGTTACGATCACATTTGCACCAAGTCCTCTTGCTCTCATCGCAACGCCCTTACCACAGTGTCCATATCCAGCAACGACGACATTTTTCCCAGCAATTAAAATACTTGTTGCTCTTAAAATCCCATCAAGTGTTGATTGTCCAGTCCCATAGACATTATCAAAATCCCATTTTGTTTCGGCATCGTTAACAGCTATAATTGGATATTTTAAAGCCCCAGCCTCAGCCATCGCTCTTAATCTCTTTACCCCTGTTGTTGTCTCTTCGGTTCCACCTATTATGTCTGGGATAAGTTCAGGATGTTTGCTGTGAATTGTAAAAATTAAATCAGCGCCATCATCAAGTGTTAAATTTGGTTTTATATGAAGTGTTTGCTCAATTGCCCAATAAAATTCATCAACGCTCATCCCATTCCATGCAAAAATTGAGATCCCTTGTTTTGCAAGTGCTGCAGCTATTGTATCTTGAGTTGAAAGTGGATTACATCCGCTCCAGCTAACTTCCGCTCCGCATTCAACGAATGTTTTAACCAATACAGCAGTTTCTTTGGTGACATGAAGACATCCCGCAATCCTAAATCCCTTAAAAGGTTTCGTTTTGCTGTATTTTTCTCTTAAAGCCATTAAGACGGGCATTCTGCTTTCAGCCCATCGTATTTGCTTGAGTCCTTCATCCGCAAGTGAAAGATCCCTTACTTTATATACGCCTTTTACTTCATCCATCTAAAAATGTTCTCCTTTTTATTTTTAAATTTTCATTTTAAAAGTTCTTTGAACATTGGAACATAGTCAAGTTTTTCCCATGTAAATTCGGGTTCATTCCTTCCGAAATGACCATAAACAGCTGTCTTCCGATAAATAGGTCTGCGAAGTTTTAATCTATCAATTATCCCCAGCGGTGAAAGGTCAAGGTTTTTCATTATGAAATCAGCTATCAAATTATCGGGAACTTTTCCAGTTCCTTTCGTATCCACATAAATTGCAACTGGCTTTGAAACACCTATTGCATAAGCAACTTGAATTAAACATTCATCAGCAAGCCCAGAGGCGACGATGTTCTTTGCAATATGCCTCATCTCATAAGCTGCACTTCTATCAACCTTAGTTGGGTCTTTTCCAGAGAAGCACCCTCCACCATGTGGCGCTCTACCGCCATATGTATCAACTATGATCTTTCGCCCAGTCAATCCCGTATCTCCATGTGGACCTCCAATCACAAAAGAGCCCGTCGGGTTTATGTAATATTTAGTTTTTTTATCAAGATATTCTTCGGGGATAACTTCTTTTATCACAAACTCTTTAAGGTCTTCAGCGATATCCTTTGATGTTAATTTCTTACCTTTATACCTTTCATCATGCTGAACTGAAAAAACGATCGTATCAACTCTAACAGGCTTGCCTGTGTCATCATATTCAATTGTAACCTGACATTTGCCATCAGGTCTTAGATAAGGCATAAAATCTGTTTTCTTTCTCACATAGGCAAGTCTTTTCATCAATTTATGTGCAAACATAATTGGCATCGGCATAAGCTCGGGAGTTTCCCTACATGCATAACCGAACATCATTCCCTGATCCCCTGCCCCACCTTTATCAACCCCCTTTGCTATATCAGGGGATTGAGATTTAACGGTAACTATAACGCCACAAGAACGATAATCAAATTGATATTCTGACTTATCATAGCCGATATCTTTAATAACATCTCTTGCGAGCTGGTCAAAGTCAACTTTTGCTCTTACATCCTCAGGGGCTTTGATCTCCCCACCAATTACAACAAGTCCAGTTGTGACAAACACTTCACACGCAACCCTTGCTTCAGGATAATATGTCAAAAAGGCATCAAGAACAGCATCAGAGATCTGGTCGCAAATTTTATCTGGATGTCCTTCGGCAACTGATTCAGAGGTGAATAGCCTTCCCATTTAGCCTCCTTTTTATTTTTAAGTTTTATGTTTTGTTTCAGTAAAACTCAACTTCGGATGAATCTCCAATGTTAACCCTTTTATAATCACCCTTAACAACAGCCCCGCTCCCAACAATTGATGATTCAAGAAGTGCATTTTGAATCTTTGCGTCATCACCTATAATTGAGTTTCTTATAATTGAATATGAAATTTCAACCCCATCCGAGACCGTCGTATATGGTCCGATGATTGAATTTTCAATTTTACTCGTTGGAGATATATAAACAGGCGGGATGAGCAAAACATTTTCAAGCTTTCCAAGTCTTCTAAAGTTCATCCCATTTTTTTCAAGCAAAAATTTATTTGTATCAAGGAGGGTTTCTGGTTTACCACAGTCGTACCATCCATCAATTTCAAAAACCTTTATCTTTTCCCCTTTGTTCAGCATAATTTGAAGCGCATCTGTAAGCTGATATTCACCCCTTGTTTTAATCTCACCCTCAACAACCTCCTCAAGCGATTCTTTTAAAAGTTTTGGATTTTTAATCAGATAAATCCCAACGATAGCAAGATTGCTTTCGGGTTGAGTTGGCTTTTCAACGAGCTTTTTAGCAAAATTATCTCCATCAAGAAGCACAACCCCAAATCTTCTCGGGTCATCAACAGGTTTCACACCGATCGTTGTAAATTTGCTTTTCAAAAATTTTGAAAGATCAAAATCAAAGATTGTATCTCCAAGAATTATCAAAACTTCGTCATCCTTCTCAAAGAATTCCCTTGCAAGATAAACAGCATGTCCAAGCCCAAGTGGTTCTTTTTGCTCAATAAACTCAAAATTTACATCTGGATAACTTGATACAGTATAACTTTTTATCTTTTCACCCAAATGACCGATTACAAGCAAGATATCTTTTATTGAATTTTCAACAAGCTTGTCAATTATATGACCAAGTATTGGTTTGCCTGCGACATTTAATAAAACTTTTGGTTGAGTATAAGTATGGGGACGCAATCTCGTCCCTATCCCTGCAACTGGGATAATCGCTTTCATTGTTAAAGACCCATTTAGTTTATGTTCGCTTTAATATAAAAAATCAATCCGTTATTTTCAATTACTTATATGCAATTAATCTCTGTGCCATATACTTAACAATTTCATCTATGTTGTTCATAACCCTGATGAATTCAGCAGCATCTTCTCGTGATTCATACCTTAACTGCTCGGAGATGATTTCAATAA
>Ga0209289_100232_pt1 | contig 32928 bp, 34 predicted proteins | sample GXS110809BmetaG_FD_184121 | JGI IMG/M metagenome (GOLD analysis project Ga0209289, IMG submission 184121) | Hot spring microbial communities from Gongxiaoshe hot spring, China to study Microbial Dark Matter (Phase II) - GXS 110809B (SPAdes)... ...
GGGGCGTGTGGAACACGCCCGCTTTTTTCGGGCGCATTTCATGCGCCCCTACATTGAATTGCGCAACTCTTATCTCAAAACTCCGCACCCAAATTTGACTTGACATTTAGTTGTTCTTGTAGGGGCGTGTGAAACACGCCCGCTTTTCGGGCGCATTTCATGCGCCCCTACATTGAATTGCGCAACTCTTATCTCAAAACTCCGCACTTAGCACTCCGCACCCAAATTTGACTTGACATTTAGTTGTTCTTGTAGGGGCGTGTGAAACACGCCCGCTTTTCGGGCGCATTTCATGCGCCCCTACATTAAACTGCACAACTCCTATCTCAAAACTCCGCACTCATCACATCGCACTCCGAACCCAATGGGGAATCCTTGACGCACTAAACCCTACCCATCTCACTCACCTTGTTCAGGGCAAATTCATCCAATCAAAACTCCGCCTCTTGTTCAAACTCGTCAAAAGAACTTACAGGGGTCAAAGAGACTTTGATGGTGTAAGGCGAAGGAGGTTTTTGTTTAATGACTTCAGCGATGAGATGCTGGGCAAATTCTTGAACCTTCTCCCAAATTTCCTGTGGCTCAAACCGAGGTTCTGAGTTTTCCATCTCCAAAAATTCAAACTCGTAAAAGTAAACCTTCCTGCAAAAATAACGGGTCTCAAATTGCCGCTCAACTCCATCCAGAAATTTCCATCCCCAAGAAACAATGATAGGTTCTGCGGTCCTTTGAACAAATTCGCTCACCTGCCGGAAAAAGGTCGGGTCAACGGAAGGAGTTTTAGCGGTGAAGGTGAAATTGAAAGTTCTTGTGAGAACAGTCACAAGGTAATTTCCATGCTGAACCAGCCTAAGCACACCAAAGTTTCTGGGGTCAATGGCACTAAAATGAACTTCCAGCACATCAGACTTGAAATCTTTGCTAAACAAAATCATCGCAATCTCCCCCTTTGGGCAGAATTTTTCCCTCCAATTATGCCTTGTCAGTTTCTTGAACTACTAATCCCACAACGAGGGGGCAAGTAAGATGTTGCAGTTTACTCGGCTCAGGTTTGAAGCGAAAGTGATAAGCGAGGGGACACTTCCGAGGTTTTTCGGTCCAACCTTGAGGGGCGCTTTGGGATTAACTTTCCGAAAAATGGTTTGCGTAACTCACCTTGAGGAATGTTCTTTGTGCCTTCTGAAGTTCCAGTGTCCTTTCACTCGCTTCTTTGAACCCTTCTCCCCTCCCGACCATCCTTTTTCAAAACGACTGCAACAGATGCCTCGCCCTTTCGTCCTCCAAGTTCCATCCCCCTCTAAAGAACCAGTCCCATTCAACACTGAAGACATCCTCACCTTTCACCTCGTCCTTTGGCACCAAGTTGAAACTTTACTGCCATACATCATCGTAGCAGTTCAAAGAACCTTTGAGAAGGGGATCGGTCAAGGTTTGAAAGCGAGGTTGGAAAGGGTAGTTGCTGAGGTCAGAGGTGAGGAGAAAGTGGTTTTTGACGACAAGCAAGGTCTCGTCTCAACGAAACTTCCTTTCGTCTCCGTTGATGAAATTATGTGCCAACCAAATCAAACCATCAAATCTTTGACCGTTCGTTTCTTGACACCGACGAGGATAGAACTTTTGGGCAAGTTACAAAATCCCGTAACTTTCCCATCACTCATCAAGGCTTCAAATGAGAGGGGTAGGGCTTTGTTTTGGGCTTACGAACAGAAAGAACCGAGTTGGGATGGGAAAGGTTTGGTTTTGGCTTCGGAGGAAGTGAAGATGGTAAGGTGGGGACAGGAATGGATGGATTTGCGAAGGTTTTCAAGGAGGCAAGGAGAGAGGTTGAAGATAGGAGGAGTTGTTGGTTGGGTTGAGTTTGAAGGTGAGGACCTTTCGTCGTTTGTTCCTTTGCTTCGTTTGATGGAATGGGTTCATGTTGGGAAGTTGGGAACGATGGGATTAGGTCAAATCAAAGTTGAAACATGAAACTTTGAACTTCACTTAGGAGTTACGCAGTTGGATGTAGGGGCGGCTGCTAAGCCGCCCGTAGGGACGGTTTTAAAACCTTACAAAGGATGTTTTCGGGCAGACTATCGTCCGCCCCTACAAAAATGACACCAACTGCGTAAGTCCTATTGGTTTTGAGATTGGTGCCAGGGCGCGGAGTCGAACCGCGGACACCCGGATTTTCAGTCCGGTGCTCTACCACTGAGCTACCCTGGCGCTGAGGGTCATGGCGGGCCCGACGGGATTTGAACCCGCGACCTCCGGCTTGACAGGCCGACGTGCTAACCAGGCTGCACCACGGGCCCAAGTCGGCATCTACAAGTTTAGAGCAAAAATTCTCTGCCGTCAACACTTTATCCCCTACGCCTCCATTGGTCAAACAAAACAGCCAAAACGACCAACGCTCCCAAAATCACTTGCTGCCACTCGTAAGGGATATTGAGCAAGTCGCTGCCATTTCTAATGACAGCCATCAACAGTGCTCCTAAAACTGTTCCCAAAACGCTTCCTCTTCCTCCTGCCAAACTGGCTCCACCGATGACTGCTGCAGCAATGGCGTGTAATTCGTAAAGTTGACCTCCTGTTGGTTGCCCTACTGAAAGGCGTGCTGTTTCAATGATGCCACCGATAGCCGTAGTCAACCCGCACAACATGAACACAGTCAACAAAATTTGGTTGACAGAAACTCCCGAAAGCCTTGCTGCTTCTTTGTTCCCTCCGACGGCGTAAATATGCCTTCCCAAACGAGTGAATGAGAGCAAAATTTCTGTCAAGGCAGCGACAACGGCTGCAATGAGAAAGGGCGTTGGTATGCCAAGCCATCTTCCAGTGCCCAACTCAAGAAAAGGTTCAAATTTGCCCTCTTGGGGGATAAAAACATTTTGTGCTTTGCTCAAAACAAGGGCAAGTCCACGAGCCACACCCATCATGCCCAGCGTGGAAATGAAGGGAGGGATTCTTCCTTTAGTCACGAAAAATCCATTGACGAAACCACAACCAACCCCAACCAACAATCCTGTGGTGATTGCTAATGGTATGGGCTTATTGCTTGCTAAAACCAAAGCAGTTACCACACCGACCAAAGCGAGAACTGAACCAACTGAAAGGTCAATGCCTCCAGCAATGATGACCAAAGTTTGTCCAGCAGCCAAAGTGACGATGACAGCGGTTTGGTAACCTATGTTGCTCAAGTTTTCAAGTTTGCGAAAGTTTGGATCGTAAATTGACAGGGCAAAACTTAGTATCATCAGGGCTATCATAGGCGCTATCCATTCTGCTTGCCATATTCTTTGCCACCTCATTTCGTTTCCTCCTTTACCGATGCCATTGTAGCACTCAAAATCAATTGAGACAAAATCCTTTCAGACACATGAAGTAGCAACTTTTGGTTTGAGGAAGGGGAGGAAAATGGAATGGGTTGACGACTTAATTGCAAAAGCCTTGCGAGAAGATGCACCGTTTGGTGACATCACGACAGAGGCAATTGTCTCGGAAAAAGAAAAAGGAAGCGCTGTCATTGTGGCGAAGCAGGAGGGAGTCATTTGTGGGTTGCCAATTGCAGCGAAAGTTTTTGCCTTGCTTGATGAGCAATCAAAGGTGGATATGTTCGCTGAGGATGGTGATTGGGTGGAGGCTGGAAAAATTGTTGCAAGGGTTGAAGGTAATTTGAAGGCGCTTTTGATGGGCGAAAGGACAGCACTGAATTTCCTCCAACACCTTTCAGGCATTGCAACGCTGACAAGGGAATTTGTTGAAAAGGTAGAGCCTTATGGTGTCCGAATTGTTGACACTCGCAAAACTACACCTTTGTTGCGTTCTTTGGAAAAGTATGCTGTGCGATGTGGTGGTGGTTTTAACCACAGGTTTTCTCTCTTTGACGGCGTGATTGTAAAGGACAATCATTTGCGAGTTGCTGGAAGCATCACTGAAGCAATCAAGCGGATTAAATCAAAAGCCCACCACCTTTTGCGCATTGAAGTTGAAGTCCAAAATTTGGAGCAAGTTCGTGAAGCACTTGAATGTGATGTGGACGCAATCTTGATGGATAACCTTAGCCCTGACGAAGTAAGGGAGTTGGTGAAATTCGTCAAGGAGTGGTGTGAAAGGAAAGGAATTCGCAGACCCCTTTTGGAAGTCTCAGGAGGAGTCAATTTGCAAAATGTTGAAGCATTCGCCCAAACGGGTGTTGACCTAATCTCTGTAGGAGCATTAACTCACTCCCCACCTGCCCTTGACATCAGCATGGAAATTGAGCGGTGAAAAGTTGACTGTCCTTTCCCTATTTCTTGTGGCATTTTTTAAAAAGCCATTCCCTTCCATCGCAGGAGGATGAAGGTCATGAGATACTGGTTCGGTTTGGGGTTGATGATGTTATTCAGTTTCAACGCCTTCGTCTGGGCACAAGGAACTGAGGCAACTTCTACCGAGAGGTTAGACGGGACTATCAAGGGCATAATTATTGGGCTTAACAGGGTGACTATGGCTGTCTTGTCCTCGCATCAAATTATTTCTTACCTGAACACTCACCAAGATAAATTGCCCTCTTGGGTTCGCAGTGGTATTGATGTGACAATTCATTACAGGCGTGAAGCGGACGGAAGTTTGTGGGTTGAGCAAATAAGCCCATACAAGCCTCAAGAAAATGTGGCAACGCCCTTCATTTTTCATGTTGCAACACAATCGTCTATTTCCGCTTTAAGCCAGCAATACTCAAGTGCTCAAACCAATACACCTATCTCATCGTCTCGTCAAGGTTCGGTATTTAGCATGAGGGAACGAAATTTGGGTTCACGAGGATTAACCTCGGCTCTAAGGGAAAGGGTTTCTTCTTTTGACCCAGTTGAGGTGGAAGTGATGAGGTTGCTTCCATACTACAAGGCTGCAGCAAAGTTCTTCAACCCAAATTTGTCCGATGAAATGGCTCAGACAATTGCTGTTTCCATTCTCAGGTCAAGCATCCAAAACGGTGTTGATCCTCGCTTAGTGGTCGCAATCATTGCTTGCGAATCTTCTTTCAAACCTGAGGCTGTGGGTAAGAAAGGCGAGATTGGGCTTGGTCAGTTGAAACCTGAAACTGCTGCTGGGCTTGGGGTTAACCCTAACGACCCCGTTCAGAATATTGACGGCTGTGTCCGATACCTTTGCCAGCAAATTGACAGGTTTGGGTCTCTTGAACTTGCTTTGGCTGCTTACAATGCTGGTCCAAACGCTGTGAGAAAGGCTGGTGGAATTCCTCAAAATGGCATTACGCCAAGATATGTCCAGAAGGTCATGGAACTTTACCGACGACTTTGCGGGCAATGATTGGGGCGGGAAGGAATGAGCCAAAGAGCAAGGTCTTTTGTGATTGCGTTGTCAGGAACCTTGTTAACACTTGCTTGCTACTTTTCCCCTTACAATCAACACATTCAATGGGTTCATTGGAGCATTTGGGGCTTCTCTTGCGGTTTCTTGCTACCCCTTGGCGTTGTGATTGCTTTGGGCTTGCCGATAAAGGGGTTAGGGCTATCGGTTGGCGATTGGAAATTTGGAGCAATGTGCCTCTTACTCAGTTTGGTAGTCATGTTTGGGTTAGGGGTTTGGGCTTCTGGTCAGGAAGAGTTTCAGGATTACTACCGACAAATTGCACTTCAACACAAAAGTTCGCCGCTTTTGTTTTGGCTGTCCCTCTTTGCTTACATGACTGGCTGGGAGTTTTTGTTTCGTGGGTTTTTGCTTTTCGGTTTGGCTGGTGAACCGATGGAGAGGGAGTTAGTTCCTAAAAAGTCCAAGGTTTGGGTTGCAATTGGTTTTTCAACTCTCTTGTTTGGTCTGAGCCATTGGGGTAAACCTTTGCTTGAATTAGTAGCCTCATTTATTGCTGGCATGATTTTATGTCTTATTGCTTGGAGAACAAAATCTTGCCTCACACCCGTTCTGCTTCACACCCTCGTTTTTGGAATGTTCACAGTAATGGTTCAATTTCGCCTTGAAATTTGAGTGTCAAATCTAACGCCTCTCAACTTCGTGACTGCTGAGCGGTTAGTCTGTTAAGCAATTGCTCAAAGGAATTGGGTTTGATGTCAATAAGTAATGCCCTCAAGTAGCCTTTATCGCTGCGTGTTCTTTGCGAAAGCAAAATTGCTTTTTGAGCCAAAAGCCTTGCAACACGAGCCAGCAAAACATTGTGCGGTATCCCAATGTGTTTTCGCATTGTTTGAGCATTTTTCAAAATCCGCAAAGCCAAATCTTTCACTCTTCCATCAGCGTTTGGCTCATGATTTATTCCTGACATAACTTCCCGTTCAACAGCGTCCTGAACTGCTTGCAATGCAGCAATGGCTTCCTCATCTGTTAAGTCAGGATGCTCACTTGCGAAAGTAGAAATTGCCTCTTCAATGGCAAAGGCTGTCAACCTTTGCTCAACTTCAGTTCTCTGTGAACCTCGTTGTGCCCATTGGGCTTCCTTTTGTGCCATTTCAATCGTTTTCGCTTGGCGAAGGTAAGGGCAATGGGATGGGCAATTGAGTTTCTTGAGCCTGTGAGTTCCGCAGCATATAGGGCAAATCACATTGTAAACCACTGGGCAAAATCTCTTGCCTTTCCTTTGGCGACAGAGCACACAAATAGCCAAATCAGTAGCCTCCTTCTAACTCCAATTTCCGTCGGTGCTTGTTTTGAAGGTTTAAGTGGTCACGCACCACGAGAATTCATGCTACCGAACTTTACTGAGTTTCTCCTTTCTGTTTTTTCCTTCTCTCCCGAATTGCTTTTTCAATCTCCAGTCCAACCACGAACCCAGAGGTATTCAATGTTCCAGCCAATCTTTGGCAAAGCCTTTCAAGTTCCCTGAGAACTTCATCTTGCTTTTGAGGGTTGGATTCCAAGAACTCCTCAACGAACTCGGCAATCTTTGGCGACCAATCCAAAAGAAACTGAGCCTTGACGAAATCATATTGGCGGTGAAGCAGATGTGAGTAGGCTTGGACGATTTGGTTTGAAAGCCACATCCAATCTCTGCGCTCTGTTTCCTGACGAGCAACTGCAGCGCTCGTTCTGGTTGAGAACTGCCTGAGAAATTCTTGGCGAGCCTTGTATCGCTTCCAGTCATCCTCGCTGGTCCCAACGATGACATGAATGTCCATTTCTTTCCCAGTTAGTTCCATCAGAATTTCTCGGATAAGAGCCATCATCGTTTGAGTTTCAAGGTAAGGGCGAAGAGTCTCGTGCTCCGATGGCAATCCGAGCACGAAAACTGTTTCCTCAATAGTGATTGGCACAGCGACATCAACACTGCGCCAAGCATCGGGAGTGAATGACATTCGTTGCCTGATAAGTGGCTTTGCTTTTTGCCAAAGTTCAGCAGCCGACTGCATCTTCAAAATCACCTCTTTAGTGATGGCTCTTATTACAGAGTTGATTTTTCAAGTTCCCCAACTCCACCTTGCTTCAACTTTTGTGGTTGTTTTCACTTCACCTTCACAGAACCATCGCCCATCTTCAACAACATGAACTGTCACGAAATCTTTATTGTCGCCTTCAACATTCAATCTCACCAACTTATTGCCGTGAACAGCAAACATAGGTTCTTCAGGCGGGAGTAAAGCCTTGAGGGAGCAAATAAACTCCGCCCCGACCAGAGAGGGTTGTATTGCTTCTGATGAGCGGAGTGAAATTGTGAAGTGTTCCTGCGGGAAAGATGGATTAACGATGACAACTATGGTGCGACCAATCTGCTGTTCCAGTAACTCCATGTTTTCTTCCTCAAGCACCAGCCAACTGGCAACTTCTGGATGAGCGCAAATTACAATTTCACCTGTTTCGTTCGGCGATAGAGTGGCAGCGAAGGAACGAATTTTCCTTCTCAGTTCAATGCTCAAGGTTAGCGCCGTTTTAACTCTGCCTAGTCCCCGACAATGTGGACAAGGTTTCGTCATCACTTTCCACAAACTTTCGCCTCGCCTGTGGCGAGTGATTTCAACCAAGCCTAAAGGCGTTAGGCTAACGATTTTCGTGGGTGTTCTGTCCCGCTTAACGAGTTGCTCAAACATCCTCATGAGTTTGCTCCTGTCGCGAGAGTGAAGGATGTCAATCAAGTCAACGAGGATGATACCGCTTAGGTCTCTCAACTTCATTTGCCTCACTACTTCCTCAATTGCCTCTTGATTTGTCTGGAAAATGGTTTGGGCAGCGTTTTTTGTGCCGATGTAACGACCTGTGTTGACATCAATAATAGTCCCTGCTTCTGCTTCCTCAATGACCAAGTAACCACCACTGGGCAAAGGTTCAATTGGCTCAAAAATCGTCCGCAACTGAGGTTCAACATTGAAATGCTCAAAGAGGGGTGAACACCCTTTGTAAACCTCAATGCGGTCAACAAACTCCATTCGCAACTCTTTTGCCAATGCCCTGATTCGCTCGGCTTCTTCTTCGCTGTCAACGATAATTCGCTTTGTGTCGGGCGGAGCGATGTCCCAAAGCAAGTCAGCAAAGATGGATGGTCGGCTAAAAAGGAGTGAAGGCGACGGCGAAAGTGCAAAGTCCTTGACTATCTTCTGCCATCGTTTATAAAGTTGCTCAACCTCAAGGGCTATCGCTTCAGGTGTAGCGTTTGCAGCATGGTATCGGATTATCAAGCCACAATCAAGCGGTCTCAATTGCTCACCCAACTTTCTCATTCTTTCCCTCAAATTATCATCGGTGATCTTAACCGAAACCCCCACATGGTCTGAACCTTGGCAAAGCAAAACGCAATAATGCCCTCTTATCCCAATGCGAGTAGTCAGCCTTGCACCCTTTCTCGGACCACCATAGCGAGTCACTTGGACAAGAACCTCATCTCCTTCCCGAACGGCATCTCTTATGCTGTGGAATTGGTTTTTGTCAGTATTTCCAGAAACTCCAACACCACTTGGCACAATCTCAGAGACATATAAGAGTCCACACTTTTCCAAACCGATGTCAACGAAAGCAGCATCAATGCCGGGGATGACGGACTTGACAACACCTTTGTAAACATTTTCAACAATTCGCGGTTCACGCTCAACCTCAAGATCAACGACCTTGCCGTTTTCAAGCACAGCAATTCTTGTTTCCATCGGGTCACATTCAACCAGAACTAAAACTTCCCGCTGCGGTGCCATTGTCAGCCCTCCTTTGGCTCAATTTTCTTGGCTAATTTGCTGCCAGTATTATGCCACACTCCATGCTCAAAAGTTTCTCAAGGCTTGGGTGCTCATTTCACCAGTGCGTTGAGTGCTTGTGACTGAAAATTCAAATTTGCTTTTTGCAGTGAAAGGCGCTATGCTGTTACGCTGCCAAAGCACCATGTCAATTTGAGTTGGGATGTGTTAAACTTTGGCAACGCAACTTTGACCCCAATTTGACTTAGTTTGGAGAGTTTCGGCGTTACAGCAAGGAGGGATCCATCTTGGCTGTTGTCACAATGAGGGAACTGCTTGAAGCGGGTGTCCACTTTGGTCACTTGACAAGAAGGTGGAACCCCAAGATGGCAAAGTTCATTTTTGGGAAACGGCAGGACATTTACATCATTGACCTTCACAAAACCCTCGCTCAACTGGAGCAGGCTTACGCTTTTGTCCGAGATACAGTTGCCAATAACGGGACTGTCCTTTTCGTGGGGACAAAGCGACAAGCCCAAGAACCCATTGAGGAAGCAGCGAAAAGTTGCGGGATGTTTTATGTCACTACCCGTTGGTTGCCAGGAACTCTGACTAACTTTGAGACAATCCGAAGCCGAGTTAGGTATCTCAACGAACTGCGTGAGATGGAAAGAAGCGGAACGATGGACCTTTTGCCTAAAAAGGAAAGCATTAGATTGCGCAAGCAATTGGAGAAACTGGAGCAATTGCTAAAAGGCATTGAGCAGATGGAAAAATTGCCCAGTATCCTTTATGTCATTGACATCAAGCGTGAGGAAATTGCTATCAGAGAGGCAAACAGGCTTGGAATCCCTATCGTTGCTATCGTTGACACCAATTGCGACCCAGAATTCATTGATTATCCGATTCCAGGAAACGACGATGCAATTCGCTCCATTAGACTCATAACCAGTAAAATTGCGGAAGCGGTCAAAGAAGGGTTGGCGCTTAGGGAGGCTCGCGAAAAGGAAAGAATTGAAGCGGCAATGGTTGCTGAGAAGGTGGAAGGGGAAGAAACAGTTACCGTCGCAACTGTTGAAGCACCCGAAGATACAAGCATCGTCGCTGTTAGCACCGAAACTGAAGAAGAGAGCGAAATAACTGACCGAGAGGAACTTGAGCGACTCTACGAAACTTACCTTGAACCACCAGAGGAGAAAATTTGATCGCAAGACAAAAGCCAATTTTGAATTTAGCAAATTATCAACTTGCAAAGGAGGGACTTTCAAATTGGCTCAACCAGTGAAAATTTCTGTTGAGGAAATCAAGAGGTTGAGAGATGAGACAGGCGCTGGCGTTATGGAATGCAAAAGGGCACTTGAACAGGCTGAAGGAGATTACGAGAAGGCAAAAGAATTTTTGCGGGCTGCTGGGTTGCTTAAAGCGGAAAAGAAGTCCGGAAGGGTAGCGAAGGAAGGCGTGATTGCCTGCTACATTCACCATGGGAACCGTTTGGGGGCGATGGTGGAACTGAATTGTGAAAGCGATTTTGTCGCCAGAACTCCTGAGTTTCAGCAACTGGCTCAAGAAATTGCCATGCAAGTTGCTGGCATGGACCCTCAATACATCTCCCGCGAAGATGTCCCCGAAGAAGTTGTAGCCGAACAAAGGCGCATTTTTTACGAAAAAGCGCTTGCCGATGGCAACACCCCCGAAGATGCAGAGAGAATCGCAGAGGAACGCCTCAACAAGTTCTTTGAGGAAAAATGTCTGCTGGAGCAAGCATGTATCCGGGACGACAGCAAAACCGTTGGCGAACTTTTGAAGGAGAAAATTGCCTTGTTCGGTGAAAATATTGTCGTTCGCAGGTTCGTTAGGTTCGTGGTTGGCGAGGAATGAAAAGCAGTTGGATGAGATGCGAAGCGAATTTCTTTGCGAGTTCCGACCCGCATTTCCTCTACGCTCGGCGATTGAGAGGCGATGAAGAGTGCAGAAAGAACCTCGGTGGAAACGCGTGTTGCTAAAAATGAGTGGTGAAGTTTTGGGTGGCAAAAGCGGCTCAGGTTTGGATGACGAAGTTGTCAACAGAATTGCCAGCGAAATCAAACAGGTTCACGACTTGGGAGTTGACATTGGCATCGTTGTCGGGGGAGGCAATTTCTTTCGTGGGGCGGAAGTCGCTTTGGAGCGAGGGATGGATAGGGTAACGGCAGATTACATGGGGATGCTCGCGACGATCATGAACGCTTTGGCTTTGCAGCAAGCGATAGAAAGGTTGGGTGCTGAAACGAGGGTGATGAGTGCTTTTGAGGTGAGAGCAGTTTGTGAACCCTTCATTCACCGAAGGGCACTTCGCCATTTGGAAAAGGGGCGGATTTTGATTTTCGCAGCGGGAACAGGTCATCCTTTCTTCTCCACCGATACCGCTGCAGTCTTGAGGGCAGCGCAAATTGGCGCTGAAGTGATTTTGAAAGGCACGGATGTTGATGGAGTTTACGATAGCGACCCGCACCTTAATGCCAACGCTCACCGATTTGACCAAATTACCTTCGCGAAAGCGATAGAGTTGGGCTTGAAAGTCATGGACACGACGGCGTTTTCGTTGAGTTGGGAAAGAAACATCCCAATCGTCGTCTTCAACATCACGGTGCCCGGTAACTTGCTCAAAGTCATCATGGGCGAACCGATCGGAACGCTCGTGACGGCTGGTGGTGATTGAAGCATGGGAATTGACCAATTTCTGGACAAGGTGATTTTAGGCGATTGCTTACAAATTCTCCGACAACTCCCCGACGAGTGCGTTGATATGGTTTTCGCTGACCCACCTTTCAATTTGGGCAAGCAGTATGATTCATACCACGACCGCAAGCGATTGGACGAATATTTGAACTGGTGCAAAGCGTGGCTGCATGAACTTGTTCGGGTAACTAAGCCGACAGGCTCAATTTTCGTGCATAACATCCCGAAATGGTTGACTTATTTTGCTGCGTTTCTCAACGAGGTTGCTTACTTCAGACATTGGATAGCGTGGGACGCACCAGGACAGCCTTTAGGCAAAACCCTCTATCCGCGCCACTACGGCATTCTTTACTACACGAAATCGCCTAAGGGTTTCAAGTTTTACGATTTGAGGTTTCCACACCCACGATGTCGGTTATGTCAAGCGCCATTGAGAGACTATGGTGGCAAAAAGCATTTAATGCACCCGTTTGGTCCCTTGGTTTCTGATGTTTGGACGGACATCCACCGCATCCGCCACAAAGTGCGCAGGGACGAGCATCCATGCCAACTTCCTGAGCACCTTTTAGAGCGGTTGATATTGATGTGCACTGATGAGGGCGACATCGTGCTTGACCCATTCGTTGGAACAGGAACAACAGCAGTAGCAGCAAGGCGATTAGGACGGCATTTTATTGCCATTGACATTGATCCAAAGTATGTGGAAATGACACGCCGGAAGTTGGAGCGAGTTTACCCAACAAAAATTGGAGATTGTTATGTCAGCATTTTCTTGGGCAAAGTGGTTACCATCAGAGATAAAGACTGGGAAAAACTTCGCCCCTATTTCCGCGTTCCAGAAGATTTGCAGAAGCAGGAAGTAATCCCCCGTGAAGATACTCTTTCCAGAATCCCGACGCTACCGTTTGAAGAGGTGGAAGTTGAATGGTAAGCCCTTCCAAAGAGCAGAAATTGAGAACGGTCATAGAGCACAACACCTTTTTCTTCAAACCATCGCAAGAAGCAGAAGAGGTTGCCAAGAAAAGTGTTGCTGTGCTCGTTGAAAGCCTGCTTAACCTGAAACGGAAAGTCGCTTTAAACGGTTGCAAAGAGAGCGTCTTTGTAGAACACTTGCAAAGTGACCCAAGCGGTTTGGATTGCCTTTTAGCGGTAACAGGTTTTTCTGCGGAAAGTCTCAAAAGGCTTTTGACTTTTGCAAAAGTAGTAGATGACCCATCGTTGGACGCTCTCCTTTGCAGAAAACTTTGGAAAGAGGCTGAACCAAGCCATGAATGGTCGCTTGAAAAAGTGAAGGAACTGCTGCAGCAAAATAAAGCGTTTGCAGAAGGCATCGTCAACCTGTTTTTTAGGGGCAAGCAGGAACAAACTTTGCAAAAGATTTTGCCTTTGTTTGAGTTCAATAAACTCAGCATCCGCAAACTAATGTTTTCTGAAGAGGCATTGATTGACACTATCGCTCGCTATCGGTTAAAAGGGACTCTGAAAGCGTCAAGGGAAATCAATCCAGAGAGAGTCATTGAGGAATGTTTGGGTAAGGAAGGGCTAAAATTTGAACGAGGAAAACTTCCTAAGGTGCGGCGCACCTTGGATTTCATCGTCCCGAATAAGCAGTTTCCAAAACTTATCATTGAGTGCTCTTATGTGGTGACTACAAGTTCAGGGATGGGCGATAAGGCGAAGACGGAACAAGAGGTGCGAAGGGAATTAAAGCGCCATTACGCAGGAACTTTGTTCTGGGGTTTTGTTGATGGCATTGGATGGTATGTGAGGCGAAAGGACTTGGAACGCATGGTTGAAGCCTTTGATGATGTTTTTACCTTCTCTGAGAGTGAATTGTTGAGGTTTCGGCAAAGATTGCGGGAAATTTTCAACAAGGTGTAGGTGAGGTGATAGCCATGTTCGCCGAACCAATCAAGAAAGTTCTGACAGATGCTGAAGAGCGAATGAAGAAAAGCGTCCAAGTCACATCTCACGAATTGGCAGCACTCAGGACTGGTCGTGCGTCGCCAGCGATACTTGATGGCATCAAGGTTGAGTATTACGGCTCGCCTTACGAGATCAAGGAATTGGCGACAATCACTGCCCCTGATCCCCGCACGCTCGTCATTGACCCTTGGGACAAACAAATGCTTGAGCCAATCCGAAAGGCAATAATGAATTCACCGCTCAGTTTGAACCCAGTTAACGACGGCAAAGTCCTTCGCATTAACATGCCACCTTTGACAGAAGAGAGGCGTCGTGATTTGCTCAAATTGGTCAACCAAAGGGCAGAGCATGGCAAAATAGCCATCAGAAATATTCGCAAGGACGCTCAAGAGGAGTTGCGAAAACTGGACAAACAGCCGGGCATTTCTGAGGACATGCTGCGGCGGGCACGCGAGGAACTTGACAAGTTGACGGAGCGTTATGTCCAAGAAGTTGAGAAATTGCGGAAGGCGAAGGAGAAGGAGGTTTTGGAGGAGTGAGTTTGGATATCTCTTCCGTGATCGGCTTGCGCAAAGAAGATGCCACCAAAATCTTGGAGGCGAAAGGGATCAGGGTGAGAGTTAAAGAAACGAAACCGCCGAGAACCCGATTTAAAGGTGAACCTGTTGCGTGGCGGGTCATATCGCAAAGGGAACTTGAAGAGGGCGTGGAGTTGGTCGTGACGCCGGAATGGATTGATTGGTTGCCATCTCATGCGTCAGAAAACACAGGGAAATGAATCCTCAAAATTTCGGAGGCGAATGATTTTGCTTAACCGTCAAGAATGGGAGCACTTGAGCGAAGAAGAGTTGAAGGGAATGTTGGACCCAGAGCGGTTGCCCAGACATGTAGCCATAATCATGGATGGAAACCGAAGGTGGGCAAAGCAGAGGGGATTGCCAATTTTGCAAGGTCACCGCGCCGGTTCAAGGGCGACCCGCCAAGTGATTGAAGCCTGTGTTGAGTTGGGGATACCGATTTTGACCCTATATGCCTTTTCCACCGAAAACTGGCGGCGTCCATCTTTGGAAGTGCAAGGGCTTTTGAGGCTCATTGAAGTGACCTTGAAGCGTGAAAGGGACGAACTCAATAGTAATGGCATAAGGGTGCGTCATATCGGTTCAACAAACGGGTTGCCAGAATCGCTCGTCAAAATTTTGCAGGACACAGAGGAAATGACAAAGGAGAACAAGACTTTGCTGGTCAATGTGGCTATCAACTATGGTGGAAGGAATGAGTTGGTCAGGGCAATTAGGGCTATTGCTAAAAAGGTAGCCTTGGGAGAAATTTCACCCGATGAGATTGACGAGGATTTTGTGAAGGCTCACCTTGACACCGACGGTTTACCTGACCCAGATTTGCTCATTAGAACTGGAAGCGAATGGCGTGTGAGTAACTTTTTGCTTTGGCAAATTGCCTATACTGAACTTTATGTCACACCGACCCTTTGGCCTGACTTTACCAAGAAAAATTTTTTGCTCGCCTTGCTTGATTACCAACACAGGGAAAGACGCTTTGGGGGGATTTCTCATGTCACATCAAGATAAGGGGTTAACAGAACTGATTTTTCTTGCAGGTTTAGTTCTCCTTCCCTTAGACAGTGTTTTTTGGAGTTCGGGTTTACCTCCGCTAATTATAGCCAGCACCCTTGCCTATGGTATCGCTTGGGAACTGCCAAGGTTAATTTTCAAGGGAGGGAATGCCCTAGACCAACTTTCAGCCTCTTGGGCTCTAACTTTGGTCCTCCTTTGCTTTTACTTGGGCAAAAGTGACCGAGCAATCGCTCAAATTATTGAGCAGCAAGGTCAAGCAAGCGCCTTCAATTCATTTTTGTGGCTGGTTAATGACGGTGTTTTGCTGGCTCTAACTATTGCTGTCATGATGGTTTTGTTAGCGCTGACGACTATCGCACTTCATTTGTTCCAACCACCAGAAGGCAGCCCAGAGGTATCGTTACCAAAGTGGATAATTGATTACCTGCTTCAATCTGTTCTCGCTTTATTCATGGGCACTGTGATCGGATTGGGTGGTGGTGCTTGGTCTGTTTTGGTAGCCAACAAAGGTTTGACTTTCGGTTTGGTTACATGGCTGACCATGTGGGCAACAGTCAGAGGAAGCAGCGTTGCTGGCAATCTGCCCGCTGGAAAGTGGGGATTTGCAATTGCGGTCTCTATGGTATCAGCAGGTTTGGTCGGTGGTTTAACACGCTCTACTGTTACGGCTCTTTTGGTTGGTGCTCTGGCGTTAGCAATTATTTTCGCCCATTTCGCTGCTATTTCTGTCCTTTCGCTGCTGAAGTTAAACTCTGAACCTCATTCGGAAAAGGCATTAGAATTAACTCACCAGAGACCAAAGGATGCACCTTTGCTTGTCCCTTGGGTTGGCTTTTACACTTTGCGTTTTTTGGGATTGGTGGTCGCCTTCTTCGTGGTGGGAGCAGGATGGCTTTGGGGTCTCCGATGAAAATCCGAAAATTGTCTCCCTTTTGTAAAGGGGATGAGGACCATGCTTGGCGAAAAGATACTGTTCATGCTTTCAGCATTAATCGGCATAGGTATTTTGATTCTCATCCACGAGTTCGGGCACTTTTGGGTCGCCCGCAAACTTAAATTTGATGTCCAAGAGTTCTCCATCGGGTTCGGTCCAAAGTTGCTCGGCTGGACGGGTAAGGACAAAATCGTTTACAACATAAGGCTTTTCTTTTTGCTCGGAGGTTTTGTCCGAATCAGGGAGATTGAGGAAGACTTGCTGGTGCAGCCTGAAAGTCCTTATGCTCGCTCTGCTCGTGAAATTTTTCGTCGCATTGCTGTCATCGTTGCTGGTCCTACATCAAACATTTTGCTTTCGGTTTTCTTGCTCTTCATTTACAGCCTTTGGTGGGCAGGCTTTCGCACTATCCCAGAAATTGCTTCAATCAGCGAGGGTAGCCCAGCCGAAAAAGCAGGTTTGAAGGTAGGCGATTACATCGTTGGATTTGCTTACCTTAGGCAGCAACTTCCCTACTCCCAAATTTTCTTTGATGAACTCCGTTGCTACATTGTCAATAACCCGGGCAAACCTATTCGCCTCTTAATTCGTCGCGATTTTCATGAGTTCTTCGTCACAGTTGTCCCAAACAGAAAAGAAGGCTTCAAAATTGTCCACAAACCCGACCCAAAGGCTCTTGGGATTTCTCGTTTCCTTCAGCAGATTTTTGGTCGGATTGAAAAGGAAGAGTATGGTCTCATCGGTGTCGCCTTCAAAACCGAACCAATACCAGCAATGCCTTGGAGCGAAAGACTTGTCCAAGCCTTTCCCTTGACTTGGGCTAATCTGGTTGATACTTGGAGAAGGGTGACTTTGCCTTTCACTCGCCCCATCTTGTTTCGTGAAGTTTCTGGACCTATTCGCATAGTCTATGAGGTCGTGGTTCATCGCTGGTTGGGCATGATGGAACAGATAAGGGTTTTTGCTCTCATCAGTTTTGCCCTCGCCTTAATCAACCTTTTCCCGTTCCCGATTTTGGATGGTGGGCGAATTTTATTCCTGCTGATTGAGTTCATCAGCCGGCGCAGAATTTACAACCTTGAGGTCAAAGCAAATTATGTTGGCTTGGCACTTTTAATTGCGCTAATCCTTTTTGTCACCCTCAAAGACTTGCACTTTGTCCTAATGAGAGGACAGCAATGACTATGCAAAAACCGATGAACACTACCGACTTTCACCCACTAAACCTGACGAAATTTCAAAATCAAGGGGGGAACAAAAAGATGGCTGAGCGGTTTGAAAAGGTCGTCATAATCGGTTCAGGACCAGCGGGTCTAACGGCTGCAATTTACGCTGCAAGGGCTGCCCTTGAGCCCATCGTCATTGCTGGCAGCACATGGGGAGGTCAGTTGATGACGACAACGGAAGTTGAAAACTTTCCTGGTTTCCCTGAAGGCATCCTCGGTCCAGAACTCATGCAAAACATGATATATCAAGCAGAGAAGTTCGGGGCAAGGTTGCTTTACGAGGATGCAATCAGCGTTAACTTGAAACAACATCCTTTCACCATTGAAACAAGTGCTGGAAATGTTTTTCGCTGTCTTGCCCTCATAATCGCTACTGGAGCATCGCCCAGGAGGCTTGGGCTTGAAAGTGAAGGGAAATTTTTCGGGCGAGGTGTTTCAACTTGTGCGACTTGCGATGGCTGGTTTTACCGCAATAAGGTTGTCGGAGTTGTAGGAGGCGGGGACAGTGCAATGGAAGAATCCCTTTACCTCACCCATCACGCCAGTAAGGTTTATGTCATCCATCGGAGAGACCAACTTCGTGCCAGCAAAATCATGCAGCAGCGTGCTTTCAGCAATCCGAAAATTGAGTTCATTTGGAACAGCGTAGTAAAGGAAGTGCTCGGAGACGAAAAAGTCACAGGTGTGAGGCTGAAAAATGTTAAGACAGGCGAGGAAAGCATTTTGACCATTGACGGTCTGTTCCTTGCCATAGGGCACGAACCCAACACACAACTTTTCAAAGGGCAACTAATGTTGAATGAGCAAGGTTACATTCTCGTTGACAAATTCCAGCGAACGAGTGTGCCTGGCGTTTTCGCTGCTGGGGATTGCCATGACCATACATTCCGCCAAGCGATAACTGCTGCTGGCTTCGGTTGCGCTGCTGCCATTATGGCTGAACGATGGCTCGGAGAATTTGAGGCGAAAGGTTATGAAGCCATTAAATCCGAGTTCGTGTTTTTTCCAGAAAGGTGACACAACAGCATCGGTTACCAAAACTTTCTCCCTACGACGAAATTTGGGGCTTGCAGTAAAGAGGGAGGGCAAAAACTTTGCTGGGAGCATCAAATGCCTGCTTAGTGATTTTCGTTCAGGTGGCAAATGTCGTTGAACAGGGCAAGATAAGCCTTGCCATCGCGAATTTCCACAATGGTCAAACTCCCATTATCAACCTTGAGGCTGGCAAAACTTTTGGGGGGGAGTTGGAACAAGTTGCAAATTAACGCTTTGATAGAACCTCCGTGACCGACAACCAAAACCGAACCATTTTGGACTTGAACCAAAATTTTTTTCAAACCTTTTTCCACTCGTTCCAGCAAAGCCTCAATGCTTTCTCCGTTTGGAGGTGGCGGAATGTAGTGAGACTTCATCCAACGGGCAAACTCTTCTGCGTAATGCAACTTCAATTCATCAATCTCCCATCCTTCCCAATCTCCGAAACTTCTCTCCATCAATTCTGGCAAGGTAACGATTGGGACAAAGTTTTCTGAAGCCTTCAAAATCAATTCGGCGGTTTCAAAAGCCCGTTTCAGAGGGCTTGAAAAGGAGGCTACAATTTCAGTGCCTTTCAAGCGTTTGCCCAATAAATTTGCTTGCTCCCTACCTTGCTCGCTGAGGGGAATATCCTTTTGCCCTTGAACACGCTTTTCCTCGTTCCATACAGATTCACCGTGTCGGACAAGAAGTAAGCGAACCATTTCATTCACCACTTTACCTAAGCCTGATACCTTTCAAGCCTTTCAGCATGAGCCAAAAGCAAACTCATCAGGAACTTGGATGGAATTCGCCCCAATGTCCCTTTTGCGCACCAACGCTCGCCGAAACCTTCAACAGTTGGGTCAGGAATTACCCAACGGGAGTGCAACAAGACAGGAACGGGATGCCAACTGTGAGCGCGATAAGTTGCAGGCGTTGAGTGGTCGCCGGTGATGGCAAGGACATCAGGTTTTAGCGCCAAAATGTCTGGCAAGTTTCTGTCAAAATCTTCAATCACAGCCATCTTGCCCTGCCAGTTCCCATCCTCACCGCGAGAGTCTGTTGGCTTGATGTGGACGAAGAAGAAATCCTGGTCATTCCAAACCTTTTTGAGCGTTGCTATCTCATCGGCAATTTTGTCTCCCTCAAAGTCCAAGACCTTCATGCCAACCAGTTGAGCGAGACCGCGATACATCGGATAGACGGCTATACAGCAAGCGTTGAGTTTGTAAAGTTCCCCAAAGGTAATCCAACTTGGTCTTTTAGCGAAGCCCCTCAAAAGCACATAATTGGCTTTTGGCTCCTCCCTCAAAACTTCAGCAATTTGGTCAATCAACTTTGCTGCAATTTCAGAAGTCCGACGGTTCTCTGGAGTGTCTGGATCAGGTTGTGGGGGCAAAGGTGGTTTCCCTGCAACCTGAGGGTCAGTATCGCAAACGCCTTCCCCTAAACCTTCACCACGCAAAACCACGACAAACCTGTGTTCCTTGACAGGCTCTATGAGCACTTGAACGCCATCAATCTCCGCAATTGCGTTGGTCAATTTTGAGCAAAGTCTTTTCGTCTCCTCTGTTGGTGGTCTGCCAGCCCTTCGGTCAACGATTATCGGTTGGTTGCCTTCATATCTGGCAGTTGCAAAATTAGCCCTGATCGCTACATCGCCATCTTGAAGCGGAAAACCTATGCCTAACGCCTCCAACACTCCTCGCCCCACATAGTAGCGCAGCGGGTCGTAACCAAAAAGGGCAAAATGACCTGCACTGCTACCTGGCGAAATGCCTGGGAAAACAGGGTCAAGCAATCCCAGCATTGAACTTTTTGCAAGTTCATCCAAGTTAGGTGTTGCTGCTGCTTCAAGTTCGGTCTTGCCACCAAGTTCAGGAACGGGCAACCCACCAAGCCCATCCAAAACGACCAAAACAATTTTCGTTTCCGCAGGCTTTGTCAACTCCTGCATCAATTCCTCATAGTCCCACCCTCTCATCACACTGACACCTCCGTAACTCAAAATCGCTAATGAGCAATTTGCAAACTAACTAGGACTTACGCAGTTGATGTCATTTTGTGTAGGGGCGGACGATAGTCTGCCCGAAAACATCCTTTGTAAGGGGTTAAAACTGCCCCTTCGGGCGGCTTAGCAGCCGCCCCTACATCCAACTGCGTAACTCCTACTAACTTTCCCCTCTACTCCCTGCCAACTTTTCCGCTTCCCTTTTGACAGCCTTAAGTTCCTCCATCATTCTGGCTTTTGCGATGCCATTGCCTAAAAGCATTAATCCAATCTTGCCCCAAAGACCACCGGCGGAAATTTCCGCACCATGAGTTACCTTTGTCTTGTCTCCATTTTGAGGCTCAAGTTCAAACCAACCAACGGCTCTATCAAACGGACCTTTAATCTGCTCAATGACGACTTTGCGTAACGGCTCAAAAGTGAACCTGGTCAGCACTTTTATGACCTTCATGCCAAATAAGTCTTCAACAATTTCAGCAATGGCTGTCTGGTCATTTTGCTCTAAAACTTGCAAATCGTGCATGTAGCGGAAAAACTTAGGGTATCTTGGCAAATCGCTCAACACAGCGTAAACGCAATTCAACGGAGCGTTAACGGTTGTCGCTATGACGAGCCTCAAAGTTTGCATCGCTTCACTCACCTTTTGCAACTGTCGGTTCTCTATCACTCAAATTTTGTTGCAAAGTGTTGCCAGTTTCAATGACCTTTTGCTCAAATGTGCGCCTTGACTTTTGCCAAATTGGTGACTGTTCCGCCATACTTTTACAAAGGCGATTTGCTGCGCTTAAAACTCAGGTGGGTAAAGGAAGGAGGGAACTAAGTTGGCAAATTCTAACTTGCATTTCCGTGCGGTGAAAGAGACAGGATGGCACACTTTAGTTTCACCCCAGCAAGGTCAAACGAAGCAAATCACTTTCTCCCTCCTCAGGCTTGAGGCGGGGAGCGATTACGAAGGTCAAGTGAACGGCGAAACTGTTGCGGTTTTGCTTTTCGGTTTCATGGATGCAGAAGTTGATGGAAAGCGATGGCAGTCAATTGGGCAGAGGCGGGATGTTTTCGGTGGCAAAGCCTTTGCTCTTTACTTGCCATCAAACTCTCGTTTTCGCATTCGCGCCCACACCTTTGTTGAACTTGCTTTCGGAAGTGCACCTGCTCCTGCCAGCGGTGAACCGAAACTGATCACGCCCGACCAAGTTAAGAGCAGGAGTGTCGGACTGTTCAATTGGCGGCGGGACATTGACGACATTGTGGATGCCTCTTTCCCTGCCCGTCGCTTGCTCGTCGGAGAAACTCGTAACCCACCCGGAAACTGGTCGTCCTACCCGCCCCACAAGCACGAGGAGGAAAACCCGCCTTTTGAAACGCACATGGAAGAGGTTTATCACTTTCGCATCTTCCCACCAACTGGCTTTGCAATCCAGATGATTTACACTGACGATGGTGAATTGAACGAGGGGATAATTGTCAAGGACGGAGACACCGTCGTCATCCCGCGTGGCTACCATCCTGTCGCTGCACCGCCCGGCTATACCGTCTATTACCTTTGGGTGCTTGCAGGTGACCGAAGGCAAATGTTTGTCAAATTTGACCCAGCACACGAGTGGGTCAATGGTGCTGAAGGGATAATGAAGGAATGGCAGCGCCAGTTCAGTTAAGCGGAAACGAGGGCAAAGAAAGAGGCGAAGAATTATGACAGCGCCACCCTTTAAACTCGGCGTCGTTCAATTCATGGCGTTTCCCAACACCGACCAAAACCCAGAAGCATTGCTCGCTTCCCTAAAGTCGCTCGCCCTTGACCCAGACTTCGGTTTGGTTGAATTGACAAAGATGCCTGACACTAAAACACTCACTCAAGTTCGTTCACTCCTTGAGGCTGCCCTCTTGGATTGCGGTTTCGCTGCGACGCCCGTGATCTTGAGGGAAGGGCTGAACCCATCTGCCACTGAGAAAGAAATCCGCAAAACTGCAGTTGCCGAACTGAAATCTTGCGTTGACGAAGCCATCGCTTTGGGAGCAAAAACTTTGACGCTCATGAGTGGACCTTTCGGCGGTGATGAAGTAGGCGAATTGAAAGCGTTCGTTCAAACCCTTGACGAAATTTGCGCTTATGCTGTTGACAAATCACCTGACAATCCGCTTTTGGTTTTGGTTGAGCCTTTTGACCGCAATGTTGACAAAAAGGCACTTGTCGGTCCGAGTTTTCTTGCCAGCGCTTTGGCATCGGAGATGCTTGCCCGCCACAAAAATTTTGGGCTTCTAATTGACCTAAGCCATTTGCCTTTGCTCAACGAAGCCATTGACAAATGCTTGAATTCACTTCCTCCAAATTCGGTTCGCCATGTCCACATCGGCAACTGTGTTATCGCACCAGACGACCCGCTTTACGGAGACCAGCATCCACCATTTGGCTATCCGCGCAGCGAAAACGGGGTTGAACAAGTTCGCGTGTTTTTGAGTGCACTGCATTACAGCGGCTATTTCTCGCGACCGTCACCTTACAGGTTGCCCACCGTGAGTTTTGAGGTCAAGCCTTTGCCTGATCAAGATCCGCTCATTGTGCTCGCTAATTCAAAACGGGTTTTGAAGGAAGCACTTGCAGGCTGAAATTGACCGACTAAGGTCTAAAAGGAGTCACGATTAGCGAAAAACGGATGGGCATGGAATGCTGACGGAATACATCCAAGAGGCGCTAAGGCGTGCCCACTACTTGCAGCGATTTTGCGAGAACAAATTCATCCACATATTCCGTCCAAACAATTGGTTCAGTAAAATTGCTCTTGGCAAGTTTAATTCGCTGCAAGGGGTGATGATTTATGCGACTTTGTTTTGGGTTGCTCACTTTGATACTTTGCATGGGCATCATCAATGCGCAATCTCCTGAAAGCCCTCAAGGGAGTGAACTTTCTCTCGTTCGGGCAATCGTCTTCAAAGACGGCTTCGTTTACACCTTTCGCGAAGGGACACTGACGCCTAAGGACGGCGAAGTGCTTCTGCGGACAATCCCTCAAGCCCGTGAAGGGACACTTTACGCCTACATCGCCGATGGCAAAGGGACAATCGCTCGCTTGGAAATGCGACAAATTAGCGTCGGTGAGCGCAAGGATAAAAGCGAACGGATGTTCAACGACCTTTACGAACTTTTGCGACAAAACGATGGTAAGAAAGCCCGCATCGTTACGACGAAAGGCGAAACCCTTGAAGGGACACTGAAAGTTGTCACACCTGTTCACGAAGACCCGTCATTGCCTCGCGACCCGCAAAAGCCTGTCCGCGTCGCTTACATCGCTTTGGAAGGCGAAACAACTGCTTTGGTTCGCACCGACCAAATTGAGCGATTGACCTTCCTTGAACCTGCAAACTTGAAAGAAGTTCGTGAGTTCGTTGTTCCCATCACGGAGCGTCGCCTCGCACTCATTCTCAACGATGCTGAAGATGGCAAACCGCTCAAGTTAGGCATAGCCGCTTTGGAGCAAGGAATTCGTTGGGATGCAACTTACCGAATCGTCGTCTCGGACGAAAGACCACTCAAAGAAGCGAAAGTTGAGTTGGTCGCAACGATTGACAACCTATTGACGGAACTCAAAGGAACAACGCTTCTGCTTGCCGTTGGCATCCCCAACTTCCCTTTCCGCACGCAACTTGCAAGTTTGATTGAGCCAAGAGGGTATGCGGAAAGAGCATTTTATGGACAAACAGGAGCACCAGGTGCAGCAGGTCCTTCAATCCCTGCGCGACGAGTTTCTGCCCAAGAACTTCACCGTGAAGAAATCACGCCAGCCCTTCCTGCCGAAGTTGAGTTGCCCTCGGTTGAAGCGGCACAACTGGTCTTTTACGAAACGCCTCAATTGACCCTCAAACAGGGTGAACGGGCAAGTTTAGTTCTCTTCTCGCAAACTTTGCCTTGTCAGGAAGTCTTTGAGTGGACGATTGCTGGGACGGAGTTGTCCAGATCCGCCCCTTCCAATGTGCCCGTAGTTGGCACTCGCCCGCTGACAGCCAATTTCTGGTATGCCCTTGCAATTCGCAACACCCTTAAAGTTCCGTTCACAACAGGGGTTGCAACTGCCTATTCGCAATGGCGTCCAATTGGGCAGGGTTTGATGCCCTTCACCGCTATCGGCGATGAAGCCATCGTGCGGTTGACGCCCGCAACGGAAGTCGTCGGCGACCATGAAGAGCGTGAAATCTCCCGTGAACCTGTAACTGAAAAGCGAGAGACGGAAAGAGGCAAAACTGAATTTGTCCAAATCGGTTGGAATGTCACGATTGAAGGGACTGTCAAGGTTCGCAACACCCGTTCCGAACCTGTCACCATAATTGTCCGTAGAACTGTTGAAGGGGAAGTCCTCAAGGTTTCCGATAAAGCCGAAGTCAAGGTTCAACCTCCAGCCCGTATCGCCGACCGAAATCCGATAAGCGAAATCCGTTGGCAGTTGACAATTCCTCAAGGCGAGAAAACGCTCACCTACCAATACCGAAAGTTCGTGCGCGTTGAGAAGTGAGGGAATACAAGGAATGACATAAGCACAAACAGAGATTGCCCTGCCATCAATAAGCAGGGCAGCAACAGTTCATCCACATTGGCAGAAAGTTTCATGGCCGGCGCCCATATTTTGCTTCAAAGTCTTCTGGCGAAAGGGTGTAGTAGTCACGGTTCATCTCAATAAACTGCTTCCATTGGTCAGGCACATCGTCTTCAAAGAAAATGGCATTAACTGGGCAAACAGGTTCACAGGCGCCGCAGTCAATACACTCGTCGGGATGGATGTAGAGCATGATTTCGCCTTGGTCTTCGTCCTCTCTTGGATGGATGCAATCCACAGGGCATGCTTCCACACACGCTCGGTCTTTGACATTGATGCACGGCTCGCAAATGATGTAAGCCACGGAAACCTACCTCCTTTCTCATGTTTGAGTTAACCATGCCAAATTTAACTTCACGCTAAGGTTTTGTCTTTGAGCATTGTCAATAAGTGAACTCACGCTGACCGCATTATCCTAAACCCTTAAGTCGGTTGCCCTGAAAGGAGGGATGGCATCATTATCTAAGGCTACCGACAGGGAAAATTTGGAGGTGAATTTTGGTAGATGTGGCGTTTCTTAGCCGAACGGACTTTCATCAAATTAGTCCTTTGCATCGCCCGTTGGGCAAGATGGGACGACTTGTCCTTAATAGCTAAGCCATTGTCAAGGTTTCTTTGGCTGGCGCTTCCTAAGAGGCAAGCAATAACCATTGATAACTTGGTGAAAGCATTCAATCTCAGCGAAGACGAGGCGAAGGAACTGGCGCAAAAGGTTTTTCAACATGTGGTTTTGACGGCGCTTGAGTTTTTGAAGGCTGGCTTTCAGCCTCAAGAGGCAGTGAAACGAGTGAGATTGAAAAGGTTTGAGAAAGTCAAATCAGTATGGAGGCAGTTTGGTAGGCTAATTTTCGTGACTGGGCATCTTGGAAATTTTGAGTTGATGGGCGCAAGAATTGCTCAGGAGTTGCCTCTGTGGGTCATAGCGCGACCGCAAAGTCCAGCATCTTGGCAAATCATCAAAGACACAAGAGAGAAACTCGGCATGAAGGTCATTGACAAATTTGGTTCAATCAAGGAAGCCTTAAAGGTTTTGAGGCAAGGTGGAAATTTGGGTTTGCTTGCAGACCAACACGCTGGCGAAAGTGGGGGGTCTATGGTCGTCCAGTTTTTTGGTCGTCCAGCATCGGTGTTCAAAACGCCCGCTTTACTTTCGGCAAGGGCAGGTGCGCCACTGGTTTTTTGCTATGACATCCGCCTACCCAACGGAATGCACGAGGCTTTCTTTTCAGAACCAAAGCAAGTTAAAGATGGCGAAATTGAAAGTGCTACCCTTTGGTTTTGCAGTGAGTTGGAGCAAGCAATTTTGAAAGCACCAGAACAATGGTGGTGGTTGCATGACAGGTGGAAGATTTCAAGACGAAAGTGAAAAATTCAAAAAAGAGGTGAAAAGTGATGGCAAGAAGTTTCATGGAGAAACTGAACTTGAGCGCATCAATTTTGCAGGCATGTGGGGAATGTGCTGCAGATGTTGAGCGATTGGGCGAAACTTTAGTGAGTTGTCTTCAATCTGGCAATAAAATTGTCATCTTCGGCAACGGAGGAAGTGCTGCAGAAGCCTTGCACTTCGCTGCAGAGTTAACTGGCAGGTTCAAAAGGGAGCGAAGAGGATTACCCGCAATTGCACTGAACTCTGATATGTCAGCGGTGACTGCAATCAGCAATGACTACGGATTTGAACGGGTTTTTGAAAGGCAAGTTGAAGCATTAGTGAGAAAGGGCGACCTTGTGATTGGTTTAAGCACCAGCGGGACATCGCCCAATGTGCTGCGGGGCTTGGAAAGGGCTAAGGAAATTGGAGCGTCAACGGCTTTGCTGACAGGCGCTCGTTGTAAGCAAGTTCCAAGTTTCATTGACATTTGTGTCAAAGTCCCTGAGGGTGATACTGCTTTGGTTCAAGAGGCTCATTTGGTTATCCTGCATTGGCTTTGCGAACGAGTGGATGAAGAGGTTTCGTGAGGCACACGAAAAGGGTTGAGACTTTTTCTCGCTGAAGAGACTGTCCAAAAAAACGGGCTTAGAAGGGTCATTGAAAATTGTGATAACTTCAGGAAGTTTCAATGTTGACATGCGATGGAATGGCAACTATAATTATCATGGCTTACACAAAGCACTTTAAAGCACCTTGAAAAGGGAAAATGGATTTTGGGCAGATAAGACGCGGGGTAGAGCAGAAAGGTAGCTCGCCGGGCTCATAACCCGGAGGTCGCGGGTTCAAATCCCGCCCCCGCAACCAAAGCAATTATCATTTGTTTTTCCAGAGAAAAATAGCCTTCGGCGGGGAGCCACCCCCTGGGGCTCACCTCCCGAGTTGGTTATCACCCTCTTAACGAACCCCCAATTGCTCCCCGCCCTTTTGCTCCCAATTTAGTGGGCTGCCCTGCCCACTCCCTCCCCTGCCAGCCTGCTAAATTGTCATCGCCTGTGATAAAATATACCTTTGAAAAGGAGGCGATGACAATGCGTGCAGCAGGCTGGCTTTTCTTTTTGTGCTGCTTTGTTGGCTTGGCAGTAAGTCAAAACAGCGATGCAAAGAAGTTGCTTGAAGCGGTTGCTAAGCGCTATGACGAAGCAAAAACAATCTTTCTTGAAGGAGAGATGGTAACTGTCACGAAGTCGCCAAGTGCTGAGCAGAAGGTTACAACATCTTTTAGCCTCGTTCTCCAAAAGCCTAACCGATTTCGGTTTGTCCTTAAGGATGCCAAAGGTCAAATTCAACAAGTGTTTGTCTCAGACGGAACCAATGCTTTCTTGGAAATTACGGCAATGAAGCAAGTCCTCAAACGCCCTGCGCCGAAGGAAGGAGCAGCAGTCCCTGGTGGTGGCATCTTGTCAGGTTCATTGCGAGAGCAACTATCAAAAATGAAAGAGGCAAAAATTGTCAGCGATGAAAAAATTGGACAGCGCAAGACGAAGTTCATCAAATTCGTGATGGAAAATGGCACTTCAGGAATGCTTTGGGTTGGTGACAACACAGTCTGGCAGGCAAAGGTAACCATTGAGGGTAAGCGGATTGCAGGCAACATTACACCAAAAGATCAACCCAACCCCTTTGTAGAGGCAATGAAACAATCAACCGTCACACAAACGATTTCATTCAGCAAGGTAATCTTCAACCCCAAACTGCCTCAAAATGTCTTCGCTTACAAACCACCCGCTGGTTACAAGGTCGTTGAAAAACTTGAATTCCCGTCACAACCCAAACCTAAACCTTAGCCTTTACTCCATCGTCTCCCGAATGAGGGCGCTGATGGAGCGATTTTCGTGGATGATGGTTATGGACTTCGCCAGAAGTGGAGCAACGGACAAAACCTTTAGCCGTTCAAATTGCTTTTCTGGATGTAGTGGGATTGTGTCCGTCACGATGATTTCCTTTATGGGCGAATCCTTCAACCTTTTAATTGCATTTCCCGACAAGACTGGATGGGTGCAGCAGGCATAAACTTCAACCGCTCCTTCATCAATCAAAGCAGCAGCAGCCTGAGTTATTGTCCCAGCGGTGTCAACGATGTCGTCAACAAGCACCGTTCTTTTACCTTTGACATTTCCGATGATAGCCACCATCTCACTTTTGTTGGCATCTGGTCGGTGCTTGGCAAAAATTGCCAATCCCGCATTTAGCATTCGTGCAAAAAGGGTTGCCCTTTCAACGCCTCCCACATCTGGTGAAACCACAACAACATCCTCACCCTTCAAGCCTTTCTCCTTAAGGTAGTGAGCCAGAAGAGGTCCAGCAGGAAGGTTGTCAACAGGAATGTCAAAGAAACCCTGAATTTGACCTGCGTGAAGGTCAATGGACAAAATCCTGTCAGCGCCAGCAACAGTGAGCAAGTTAGCAATAAGTTTCGCTGAAATTGGTTCTCTCGGTCGGACTTTCCTGTCCTGACGGGCGTAACCGTAGTATGGGATGACAGCGACAACTCTCGCAGCCGATGCCCTCTTGAAAGCGTCAATCATGACCAGCAACTCAACCAAGTTTTCATTGACTGGTGGGCATGTCGGCTGGATGATGAAAATGTCTATCCCACGAACGTTTTCATGAATTTGGACTCTGACTTCGCCATCGCTGAAACGAGAAACAAGAATGTCACCCAAAGAAATTCCAAGTTCCTTTGCAACCGCTTGTGCCAAAGCAGGATTAGCGTTACCACTGAAGACCTTAAAACTTAACTCGCTCATCCGCCCTTCTGCCTCCTCTTTTCTGAAACTTTGGAAGGCTGCACTTACAAGATAGCACTACAAACCCAAGATGTAAAGGAAGCACTTTGCGGAAATCTTGAGCATTTACGAAGTAGGGCGAAGGCTCTCTCCTGCGCCGAAAAAGAAAGTCAGCAGGGGGCAGAGCCCCTTCAAGAGCAAGCGAGGGTGTTTGTAGCAGGGAAATTTTGAAACTTTGGTTTCGTCACGAAATTCTACTTTTCAACCGTTGCATCAACTCCGAACCGCAGAAGGGTTGAATTGGGGGAAATTTGCCTTGCAGAGTTGCAAAGAAAACATCAAGGGCAATGCCCCTCGGAATAGCAACGGGGTAAAAACGGTTCATCAAAGCCTTTTGCCATTTCCACCAAACCGATGGCTTAGGTGGCTGAGGCGGTTGATCATAGTTGAACTTCAAAACAGTCGCTTTACCTTCGCCTGCTTCAACGAAACAAATCACGCTGCCATCATACTTTGCGCTCGGCTCTTTGCCATCAATATGAGCCAGCAAGTTTTGAACCAGAATTGGTGCTTCAAAGTGTGCTGCTGCTCCGCTTTTGCTTATGGGCAAATCTGTTGCATCACCGATGGCGAAAATTCGCTCATGTCCCTTAACTTGCAGTGTGAATTTGTCCGTTGGAATCCAGCCTCCCTTATCACCTATGCCTGAAGCGTCAATGACGGATGAGCCTCTATGTGGTGGGATTAGAACCAAAAGGTCATAGTCCAACTCCATCCCTTCAAGGGAGACAACTTTCCTCTTTTGAGGGTCAACGCTCTCAGTGTTGAAGAAGGTCTCAACCTTAATGCCTTTTTTGGCGAATATTTCTTCAACGAGCGGAATGACAGTCGGGATGGAAAAGACCTGAGGCAAAGGCGTTACAAAAACGATTTCCGTTTTGTTGCGCAAATTTCTCTGGCGCAACCAGTCGTCAAGGAGCAAGGTAAACTCAATAGGTGCTGGCGGACATTTGTAAGGGAAGCCAGCAATCCCCACAACAATTCGCCCACCTTCAAACTTGTTCAATGCATCCCGCAAACTTACCGCTGCTGGTTCGGTGTAAAAGTGTTGACCGCCTTCAGCCAGACCCGAAATCTCATCAGGCACAGGGCACGAACCTGTAGCGATGACCAAGTAATCGTATGGGATAGTGCCATCGTGTAGCAGGTGAAGTCGTTGCTTGTCAATGTCAATCCTTTCAACAGGTGAGCAAATGATTTGGACTGCTGGATGAAGTAATCGTCGCTCGTCATGTCTCAACTTTTCAGGTTGCTCCCATCCGAAAGGAACATAAAGCAAGCCAGGCTGATAGTGATGGACACCTGTGGCGTCAATCACTGTGATTTCAACCTTGTCGGAGTGCTTTGCTAACTTATTGGCGACAAAAGTCCCACCAACTCCGCCCCCAAGCACAACCAATTTGGCTTTCGCCATTTTATGTCACCTCGTTCATTTCATCCTTCGGACGAGAACTCGTTCGTAACCTTCTTCTTGAAAAGCGCCAATGAACTCATGCCCTGAGCGTTGACACCATGCCTTTGTGTCTTCTTTGGTTCGAGTTTCTTGCGTCCAAACTTCAACAATTTCCCCGACCTGAACTTCCTTGATGGCTCGGATGAGTTCCACCAATGGACCTGGGCATTGAGCGCCACGAGCGTCAACGACCTTATCTGCCTTCACTTTGACTTCCATATCTGTCACCTCCGCTTATCAGAGAGACTGAAAATGCTTCAAAGTTACATTGCCTTTTAGCAACGGCAAACTCCATTGGGAGAAAACCTGACAACTGAAAGCCATAGGAGTTACGCAGTTGGATGTAGGGGCGGTTGCTAAGCCGCCCGTAGGGATGGTTTTAAAACCTTACAAAGGATGTTTTCGGGCAGACTATCGTCTGCCCCTACAAAAATGACACCAACTGCGTAAGTCCTAAACTTTTTCGTTGGTGGTGACTGCGGTGCTCAAGACACTTCAACTTTTTGAGCAATTGGTAGAGCGTTACGATGCTTGGTATGAGAGTGATATCGGCAAAGTGGCTTTCCCAATAGAAGTTGAATGCTTGCAACCGTTGCTCAGCGGTTTACCTAAGCCTTGGCTTGAAGTTGGTGTTGGGACAGGTCGTTTTGCTCAAGCATTTGGCGTTGAAATCGGAATTGACCCTGCTTTCCGACCACTCCAATTGGCTCGTCAAAGGAAGGTCCTTGCCATCCAAGCCATAGGGGAGAAACTGCCCTTCCGAGAAGCCTCTCTCGGCGCTGTGCTCATCGTAGTAACACTGTGCTTTGTTGATGACCCTTTGTCGCTTTTGAAAGAAGCAAACCGAGTTTTGCGTGAAGATGGAGCATTGGTTTTGGGGATGGTCTTTGCTGATTCGCCTTGGGGCGAGTTTTACAAACTCAAAGCCAAATTGGGACATCCTTTCTACTCCGCAGCAAACTTTTTGACTCGCACGAAAACTCAAAATCTGCTTGAGAAAGCAGGCTTCAAAATCATCGCTGCCAGAAGTGCGCTCCGTCAAACGCCGTCAGACGAAACTTTGCATCCTGAAACTCCAACTGAAGGTGATTGTATGGACGCTGGCTTCGTCGCTTGGAAAGCGGTAAAAACATGAAGGCAAGGTTTCGCTCCCCTGCCAACTCTCTTTTTCCTGCAACCAACTGCCTGACCACTGACTATTTGCTCGTCTTTTTCCTCGGACCAACTTTGCTCAGGTCAAAAGGCTTGAAGCCAAGTTTGCGGGCGGGAGAAGTCGGTTTGAACCGAAAGTCAAACTTGTCAGGGGCAACGAAATTTGGATCAGCGATAAGAGAGTTTTTGTCCATCCCTTTTGCTCGCCATTCGTCCCAACTCATGTTGCCAAACTTCATCTCGCTGCCATCTTCCCGCCAATACAAGTTGCGATCAAACTCAAAGTTGAAGTCAATCCCACCTACGACCCATCGCTCGCCTTTACCGATGACAATGTTGCCGACAAAACGAAACCGCATGTGATTTTCGGGACGGCTCACTTGCAATTGATGGTCGCGGGCGTAGGCGAAAATGTTGTTGCGCACGATATTGTCTCGCCCGTAATGCTGGTGGAAGCCTCCATGCGTCGTGTTGTAAACGATGTTGTTTTCGGCGACTATTCCCGTTGAGCCTTCGTCAAAATAAATGCCCCAACCGCCATAACGAATGCCAGCAATGTCATGCCACAAGTTGTTTCGGATGATTGTTCCCTCTTGAATTCCGAGCGTGTAAATTCCGCCCATGTCGCTCAAAATCGGTCCATCGCCATCGCTCTTTTTGCCAATGTGGTGAACATGGTTGAATTCAACTATGTTGCCACCAGCAAGCGAGCGACCATAGCCCCATGTCCAGCCTATGCTGATGCCAGTGTAGTAAAAATCGGCAATTTCGTTGTGAACAATTTTGTTCTTGCCGCTTTGCCCAATCCAAATGCCGACAGCACTGGGGAACATCTTTCCGCCATCAACAATAGTGCAGTCAACGATTTCGTTGCTGTGAGTTTGTTCCGCTGGGTCGTCCCTGATGACCGTCTCGCCGATTTTTATTCCACCAGCACCCAAGTCCCTCAAGGTGCAACCAACGATGCGGTTTTCATGGCAACCGCGCGCAAGTTCTAAGCCGTAAGTTCCAA
>Ga0209289_100233_pt1 | contig 32902 bp, 26 predicted proteins | sample GXS110809BmetaG_FD_184121 | JGI IMG/M metagenome (GOLD analysis project Ga0209289, IMG submission 184121) | Hot spring microbial communities from Gongxiaoshe hot spring, China to study Microbial Dark Matter (Phase II) - GXS 110809B (SPAdes)... ...
TCAAAAACGGAACTTCTTCAGGCAAAAGCAGATTTAAATGCGGATCGGAACACACTTTTAAGACAAGAAATTGAACTTAAAAATGCAAAGGTTAATTTAAATTTATTACTCGGTAGAGATCCAAACATTGATTTTGATGTGGTTGATACAATTAAAATAAAAAAACTTTCGGTTGATGATTTACTATCAAAAGCGAATCAAAACAACCGTTTAATCTCCATTTCTCAAAGAAACATGGAAATTGCAAAATTAAATCTATTAAACACAAGGGCGAAATTATTTCCGAGGGTTAATTTCTTCATTGGATATAACTTTACACGCTCTAAATCGCAAGCTGGATTTATCGCCTCAAATCAAAACCTTGGATTAAATTACGGTTTAAGCTTTTCTTTCAATCTCTTCAACGGCTTCAATTCTTTAAGAGAATATGAAAATTCCAGGATTGAGGTGCTCAACAGTGAAATAAAACTTGAGCAGATCAAAAACGCTGTAAAAGCGCAAATTTTGAAATTTTACGAAAGTTATAGCACGAGTTTAAAGTTAATTGAATTTGAAAAGGAAAACCTTGAAATAGCAAGAGAAAATGTTGACATAGCAATAGAAAGATATCGCCTTGGCGCTCTGACGCCCCTTGAACTAAGAGAGGCACAGAAAACATACATTGATGCAGAAAGTAGGCTAATTTCAGCTCTTTATCAAGCTAAAATCGCTGAGATAAATCTTTTGAAATTAAGCGGGGAATTATTTGAATAATCAGATTGTATCTTTTGTCCTGTTTTTTTAAATTTTAAACGCATTTTCTGGAGGGGTGCCGGAGTGGATGATCGGGGCGGTCTCGAAAACCGCTATCCCGCTAAAAGCGGGATCGTGGGTTCGAATCCCACCCCCTCCGCTTTTAATTACACCTGCTCATACAAAATAGTTAAAGAAACCCACACACCGAGTTTATCGCGATTCATCACTACACTGGCTGACTTAAAAATTCAAAATACCGCTTTATAAATGCTCACTTAAATCACAAAAAATTGGATTAACAAGCCGAACATAATCACTCATCTTCATCTTCACAACATCGTTATGTGTTCCAGCGTTGAAACTTATCTCATCATTTGCCCTAAGTTTTTCATCAGCATAAACAGGAACATCATACAAATTTCCAAATGGTGGCATAGCTCCAGTTTCGCAATCAGGAAACAACTGTCTAAATTCTTCTTCAGTCGCAAGGCTTAAATTTTCAACATTTAAAGCACCTTTAGCTTTTTCAAAATTCACTTTGTGATCTGCAGGGATAACAAGCATAAAAAATCTACCGTTTGACTTAACAATTACACATTTTGCAAATTCTTTTCCTTTGATGTGAACGCTTGCAGCAATCTCCTGTGAAGTGAATGCAGTTGAATGAATAATGGTGACATATTTCACCCCGTTTGAATCAAGATAATTTTTTAACCTTTCACATATAGCCATGAGAGACCTCCATCTTAAGTTATAATCCACCAGCAGGTCAAGCAAAGGAAAACTTCAACCAAACTAAATTTACCCTTAAAGACTCAAAAAATCAATCACTCCCCCCAGATGCTGGAGAGCCAGTGTAAATTATTATCTTTTGTCCCTCTTTTATAAGGTTACCTTTCAAACGGTTCCACTTTTTAATTTCCCCAACACTAACATTATATTTCTCTGCGATTGAATATAAAGTATCCCCCTTTCTGACACGATAGATAATCTTGTCCTCGTCTAATAGTCCTCTTGCATTACTTTTTCTGCTGACCGATGTTATTTTATTTTGTCTAAAACTTTCACTATAACCTGAACTAAGTCTGGAAATATCAGGTATTAGGATAACCTGACCAACTCTTAAAGCACGAGGATTAACTTTTGGATTAAAACTGTAGAGAATGTTTAATGGGACATCATATCTTCTTGCAATTTTATTAAGAGTTTCGCCCCTTTTCACAGTATGAACGATGAACTTTCTTTTCTCTTCGTCGGGCAAAGATTGATAATTTGCGATAAAAATTTCTTTCTTCCCTTTTGGAATTTTTAAGTTGTATTTATGCGGTGGTGTATATCCACGAATGAGCTCAGGGTTTAATTCAAGTAAAGTTTCAAGGTCGGTTTCAGCACATTCAGCAATTTTCTTCAAGTTAACGCTTGCATCAACTATGACCTCATCGTATTCAATCTGTTCATCAATTGGAGTTGGTGGTTGGAAACCATATTTTTGAGGTTCAAGTGCAATCAAAGTTACAGCTATATACTGTGGGACATAATTTCTTGTTTCCCTTGGCAGATATTTCCTTATCTTCCAGAAATCGGCAATACCCGCTTTTCTTATAGCTCTTTGAACCTTACCAGCACCTGAATTATACGCTGCTATTGCAAGATGCCAATCACCGAACAATTCGTATAAATCTTTCAAATGTTGTGCTGCTGCTCGTGTTGATTTTTCGGGATTTCTTCTTTCGTCATACCACCAATTTGCCTCAAGCCCATATAATTTCCCCGTCCCCTTAATAAATTGCCATATTCCAACAGCTCTTGCTCTTGAAATAGCAAACGGGCTCACTCCGCTTTCAATCATGCAAAGGTAAATCAATTCCTCTGGTAGTTCATATTCTGCAAAAATTCTTTTGAACATCGGAAGATATTTCCCCAATCTACTTAACCACAACTCCATAAAATAGCGACCCTCGTTTTGAAAATAATCAAGATATCCTTGAACATAATCATTTATGACAAGTGGAATCGTGGTCTTAAGTTCTGGTATCTCTTCAAGTTTTAACTCAACCTTTGAAGTGTCAACTGCCTCAGCTATTTGATTAAGTTTATCTTGAATGTTTGAAATGTATTCCTGAAGGGAAGTTTCTTGAAAAAGCGAATCAAATTTTGAAATATATTTTTGATAAAGCGAAAGCAATTTTGAGCTTATGACTTCAAAGTCCTTGTTAAATTCAATCTCACTTGTTTTTGAAACCTCTTCAAGTTTTTCAATTGCCGAATGAACGACGCTAACTGCGGATATCGTATCACCTTGATGAATATATTCAAGGGCGAGTTCGTAATCTCTTTTTATCTCGCTTAAAAGTTTTGATGTCGTCAAAGAATCGTAAATTAAGATGTCATTCTTTAAAAGTTCTCTCCGCATAAGTGATGTATTAGTGGAGGTGTCAGGCTCAACAATAGATACAGAATCGGACACTACACAAACATTGGATGTATCTGCGGAATTTTCAAACTGTGTCTCTCTTACAGTCACATCCTTAACAGCGCAACTATAAAGAAAGAGAGAAAGCAGTAAAAATTTTCTGTGCATCTCACCTCCACGATTTTTATAAATTTTCATCTGCAGTTAAGATATTAATTTAAAAAGACAAAATCAAGATTTTTGATTTACCGTTCCCTTCAAATAAGTTCTTTTGACGAAATTTTCACCGCCAGATTTCAAATTGTTTTTTAACGACTCTTAACTTATATTTTATCAAGCAAAAAACGAGAAAAATTTTAAATGGATAAATTTCAAAAGTTTAACGCAAGCAACATACTTGTTTGTCGGACAGATAAAATTGGAGATGTTATATTGACTTTGCCAGTTGTAAATGCCCTCAAAGAGTTTTACGGTGCCAAAATAACTTTTCTTGCAAGCGAATATACAGCTGAAATTCTTGAAGGACACAGGGCAATTGATGAAGTGATGCTTTATAAACCTGATGAGAATGTTTTTCAACTTGCCAAAAGGATAAAACAGAAAAATTTTGACCTTGCGGTTGTTGTCTTCCCAATTTTCAAAGTTGCACTGGCACTTTGGCTTGCCCGTGTCCCGGTAAGGGTTGGAACTGGATATAGATTTTTTTCACTTTTTTTCAACAAAAAAGTTTTTGAACATAGAAAATACGCCGAAAAACATGAGGTTGAATATAACTTAAATTTGATAAGAGCACTTGGGGTTGAGGTAAAAGAAATTAAATTTGACATTTTCATTCCAAACTATGCTTTTGAAAATGTGCAAAAACTCTTGATTGAGAATGGATTAAACAACGAAAGTTATATCGTGGTTCACCCCGGGAGCAAGGGCTCAGCTCGGGATCTAAAACCCGAAAAATTTCGTGAACTTGTGAAAAAACTTTCGGAAGAAGGATTCAAAATCATCCTCACGGGTAGCAAATCAGAAAAGCAACTTGTTCACTTCGTTGGCAACGGTTTAAAAAATGTTTATGATTTAGCCGGGCTTTTAAACTTGAAAGAACTTTCAGCGTTGATAAAAAATGCTTCCTTATTCATCTCAAATTCCACAGGACCAATTCACGTAGCAAGTGCGCTTGGAACTCCCGTTATTGGGTTTTATCCCCCGATAAAGGTTATGAGCCCAAGGAGATGGGGTCCATACACGGCTAACAGGATTATATTCATCCCAAATGTACCATTTGAATGCAAAAAATGTATCGGCGAAAAATGTAAATTCTTTGATTGTATGGATCTTATAAACATAGATGATGTCGTAAAAGCAATAAAAGAAAAAATTAAGGTTGATGCTTAAAAAATTGCTCTTACCCTTCATCTTAGCGTTGTTTGCCTGTTTCAAACAAGATTCGCCTGAAAAAGTAATTCAATTCAACAACAGAAAAATTGAACACAACGCTTTTAAGGTCGGCGAACGACTTTTCTACGATGTTAAATATAAGTTTATCAAAGTTGGAGAAGCGGAAATTTCAATCCCTGAGATAATTGATTACAACGGACGTAAATGTTATCGTGCAGTTTTCAGAGTCTGGTCATTGCCCTTTTTTTCCATATTTTATAAAGTTGATGATAGATATGAAAGTTTAATTGATGTTGAAGGAATTTTCCCCTGGAGATTTGAACAACATATTAGAGAAGGCGGATATGTGCGTGATTTCTATGCAGAGTTTGATCATGTCAATTTAATTGCAAAAACATCAGAAGGTATCTATCCAATTCCCCAATATGCACAGGATGTCTTTTCTGCCTTTTACTATGCAAGAACACAAGATTACTCAAATAAAAAACCAGGCGATAGAATAAAACTTGAAAATTTCTACAGAAACAAAACATATCCGCTTGAAATTAAATATCTTGGTGAGCAGACGGTAAAAGTTAAAGCAGGAAAATTTAACTGTGTAATCGTTGAGCCTTTGATAGTTGAAGGTGGGCTTTTCAAAGCTAAGGGCAGATTTTTACTCTGGATAACAAATGACGATAAAAAAATTCCAATTAAAATGACAGCAGAAATTCCGATAGGAAATGTAGATGGAGAATTAAGAGACTTTGAAGGAATTGAAAAGATAAATGCAAAATTGGATTGATGAAATCAAAATATGAAAAAATTGACCTTTCAAAGGTTAAAACCATCTCAATAAAGAACAGAAAAAGTAAAGTCAACACAAATGAATTTGCAAAGATATTTGACCCGAAAACTCAAAGCTTTTCAGAATTCGTTGATTCCCTCCCAGAGATACTCGTTGCTAAAGACTTAAAATTTCTGGTTGATAAAATTGTGAATGCATATAGAAAAGATAAACTTGTTATCTTTCTTATCGGGGCTCATGTTATAAAGGTTGGGCTTGCTCCACTCTTGATTGAGCTTGGAAGAATGGGAGTTTTAAAAGCTCTTGCTATGAACAGCGCAGCAGCGATTCACGATGTTGAAACCGCACTCTTCGGACAAACATCTGAAGATGTTGCCGAAAACATAATGGACGGAAGTTTCGGAATGGCAAAAGAAACTGGCGATTTTATAAATCTTACACTTGAGCACTACTGCAAAAACTCAGACCTCGGTTATGGTGAGGCGCTCGGCAAGCAATTAAATGATTCAAACGCTCCCAACAAAGATTACAGCATCCTTGCATCGCTTTACAATCTAAATATACCTGTGACAGTCCACGCTGCAATTGGAACTGACATAATTCACCAACAACCCACTATGGATGGTGCGATTACAGGTGAGATGAGCTTTCGTGATTTTAAAATCTTATGCAATGTTTTAACAAAGCTTGACTCAGAAAGCGTCATTATAAATATCGGTTCAGCAGTTATAATGCCAGAGGTGTTTTTAAAGGCTCTGACTGTCGTTCGCAATCTCGGATACAATGCTTTCGGCTTCACAACTGCAAACTTTGATATGTTGCGCCATTACAGACCAACTGTCAATGTTGTACAGCGCCCAACCCAAGGTGGTGGTCAGGGCTTTATGATAACAGGTCATCATGAAATAATGATACCACTTCTTGTGGCAATGATAAAAAGCAAAATTTAATTTGAAATGACAAACGAAAAACCTGAACAGGGAAAGAATCAAATCAAAGGTTCTCTCAAATCCTCTCCGATTACTATGACATTGATTGCGCTTGGAACCGTATTTGTCCTTTATCAATTCTTTGGTGCGGGTCTTACATTTCTTCTATTTGGTGGGCTTGACAAAGAAAATGTTCAAGGCTTTAGATTCATGACGATGTTTTCCCAATTCTTTTTCATCTTTGTTCCAACTTTACTTTTTGCAAGATGGCAGGAAGTGGGATATAGAGAAATTTTTAAGTTAAAAACCCCAACTTTATTTGAAATAATCATAACGATAATTGGAACTTTATCTCTTCAAAACATAGCCCAGATTTATCTTTATGTTCAGGATATATTACTTCCATTTGAGAAACTTTCTCCAATTTTTGAAACGATACGAAAAATGATGGAACGAACTTATTTAATTTTGATTTCGGCAAAATCACCATTTGAATTTGCTTTCGTTGTCCTTGTCGTAGCGCTTACCCCAGCCATATGTGAAGAGCTTCTGTTCAGAGGTCTCGTCCAGTATAACCTTTCAAAAGCAAGCAATTACAAATTCGGCTTTATTCTAACTGGGATAATTTTCGCGATGTATCACGCAAATCCATTTAGTTTTATCCCATTAATAGCCCTTGGAGTTTATTTCGGATATCTTGTTTATAAATCTGGAAGTATATATCTTTCAATGATTGCTCACTTTGTGAATAACTTTGGTGCTGCTTATCTTTACTATAAATTTGGAAAAGAAGAAATTGTTTCAGGTCAAGCCTCATTTCTATTTATGACAGCGTTTTTTTCAATTGCGATTTTCATTGCTTCAATTTACGCTTTTGAAATTCTACATGTAAATAAAAATCAAACTGATCTATAAAAATGCCAAGATGTCCACTCTGCGGTTTTGTATATCCAGATGGCGTAACTACTTGCCCGGATTGCAACATAGAGTTAATTGAAGAGAAACCCGAAATTTGTATCTACTGTGGCGCTGAAATTGAACCCGGGCTTCCATATTGCCCCGAATGCGGGAAAATTTTTTTAACACGAATTTTTGAACCAGAAGACGAAATTGAATGCGATGAACATTTTAATAAACCTGCCGTCGGAATTTGTGTCGTTTGTGGAAAACCAATATGTGATGAATGTTCAGTTGAGGTTGATGGGAAAATTTACTGTAAAGAAGGAAATCACAGACAGTATGATGAGGATTGGACAGTTATTTACACAACACAATACGAATATGAAGCCGAAATGTTAAAAGCAAATATTGAAAGTGCTGGTGTCCCATGCGTTGTTTTCTCAACGAAAGATCACGCTTATTTCACAACAATTGGCATAGGCACAGTTAAAGTCCTCGTTCCAAAGAGCAAAAAAGAAATTGCATTGAGAATAATTGAAGACCTTAGGTATCGTGATGAAAATTTTTACGAATAAAAGCAGGGCTAAAAATTGAGTAATCTTGCAATTCGTGTTCTGGTTGCAATTGTTGGAATTCCACTTATACTTCTTGTAACATATTACGGAAAGTTACCTTTTCTCATATTCGTTTCAATTATATCCGTTCTCGCAACATATGAATACTACGAGCTTGTAAAGCGTAAAAAATCATCCCCTCTTGTTTTAATCGGCGTAATTTCAATTCTTTTTATTGATTTAATTTTCTACTTCGGCAAAATTCAGTACTTAACAATGTTTTTAATTTTGATAGTTCTTTTGACTGGTCTTATTGAATTATTCAGAAAACCTATGTCTTTTGAATGGTCGGCTATTTCAAATCTTGCAATTACCCTGTTCCCCATATTTTACATTGGATTATCGCTCGGGACTTTGATCGGGTTAAGAGAAATGAAAGGTTTCAATTATTTTAAAGCTGGTGTTTTTGTAATATCAATTTTTGCAATTATATGGATTTGTGATACAGCAGCATATTTCGTTGGTAGAAGCCTCGGCAAAAGAAAACTCTATGAAAGAGTTAGCCCGAAGAAAACTGTGGAAGGATTCATTGGTGGATTGATTTTCGCTTTTCTTTCTTCTCTACTTGCAAGATATCTCGTTCTTGATTTTCTTACGGAGTTTGACTCAGCAGTGATAGCTGTAATTGTTGGCATCTTCGGACAGCTTGGAGATCTTGTGGAATCTTTAATGAAAAGAGATGCAGGGGTCAAAGATTCGTCAAGCATAATCCCAGGGCACGGCGGTGTATTTGATAGGTTTGACAGTTTAATTTATGTTGCACCACTTGTCTATCTTTACTTTGTCATTTTTAAATGAAAATCTCAACAGAAAATGAAAAACGAGAAAAAGAAAATACATCTTTTAACCCTTGGTTGCCCTAAAAATCTCGTGGACTCAGAGATTTTGATGAGTAGATTAAAAGATAAATTTCAAATCGTTGAAAAACCAGAAAAAGCTCAAATCCTGATCATAAACACATGTGGATTCATCAATTCAGCCAAGCAGGAATCAATAGATAAAATTTTTGAAGCGATTGAACTCAAAGAGAAAGGAAAACTTGATAAAATTTATGTTATGGGCTGTTTATCCGAGCGATACAAAGACGAACTTGAAAATGAGATACCCGAAGTTGATAAATTTTTCGGCGTTGAAAAGTTTAGCGAAGTTTTAAAGGAACTTGGCATAGATTACAAATATGAACTTCTGGGTGAAAGAGATGTTTTGACCACAGGACACTATGCGTATCTCAAAATCTCTGAAGGATGTGATAATCCCTGCTCCTTTTGCGCTATACCTCTAATCCGTGGAAAGCACACAAGCCGTCCAATGGAGGAAATAATAAAAGAAGCCAGAAAACTTGCATGGAAAGGTGTTAAAGAGCTAATCATTATCGCACAGGATACAACCTATTACGGGCTTGATATCTACGGTGAAAGAAAACTTGCAGAGCTTTTATCCCGACTTTCAGAAATTGACGGAATTGAATGGATCAGACTTATGTATACATTTCCAGCAAAGTTTCCTGAAGAAGTTCTTGATGTTATCGCTCATAATCCCAAGATTTGCAAATATATTGATATACCAATTCAGCACATTTCCGATAAAATTTTAAAATCAATGAGACGTGGGATTACAAAACGAAAAACGATTGAACTCCTTGAAAAAATTAGGGAAAAAATTTCAGATGTTTCAATAAGAACAAGCTTAATTGTCGGCTATCCTGAGGAAACCCAAAAAGAATTTGAGGAATTACTTGATTTTGTCTACCGGTTCAAATTTGATCGTCTTGGTGTTTTCACATATTCACAAGAGGAGGGAACCTTTGCCTACAAACTTGGCGATCCAATCCCAGATGAAGAGAAAGAGCGAAGAATGGCTTTAATCATGAACGCACAACATGACATCATAATTGAGAAAAATGAAAATATGCTCGGCAAAAAGGTAAGGGTTTTAATAGATAGAAAAGAAAAGAATTATTATGTCGGCAGGACGCAATGGGATGCCCCAGAAATTGACCTTGAAGTTCTAATACAAAATGAGAATTTAAAAGTAGGCGAGTTTTACGAAGTTGAAATTTACGATTTTTTTGAGTATGATTTAATTGGAAGGATAATTCCAGATGTTGAATCAAGTTCAGTTTGACATTGCTCCCAGAAACAAACTGTGATGTATTTTTGTTAAAAGTTTTTGAAAATAAAAATTTAAATCCGATTTTAAATCGGGTGGAGAAAAAATGAAAAAATTAGTTTTAGTTCTGACACTTTTAATGATAACATCTGCTTTTGCGCAAGTTGAAACAAGCACTCCCAGAAGCTATGCCATACCCCAGTTTTATTTTAATGCGCTGAACTTCGCTGGGGATATGACCCAGGGCGAAAGCAGAGTTGATATCTATATTCAAGTCCCGTATGAATATCTTCAATTCGTTAAAGAAGGTGATTATTATGTCGCAAATTATGAGATCACGGTCAATGTTTCAACACTCAAAGGTAAATATGTAACTGAAAAAGCATGGACACAGAAAGTCGTTGCTGATAATTTTGATCAAACGATCTCAAGGGCTTTCTGGGATATATCACAGGCATTTTTAAACCTTCCATTCGGAGATTACAAAATCACCGTTCAAGTGATGGATCTTGACACGAAGCGTGGATTTAAAAAAGAGGGAATTGTAAGCGTTAGGAACTTTGCCAAAAATCCGATAACAATAAGCGATCTGATGATGGTTTCTTCCGTAAAATCTGAAAATGGAATTAGGACAATAATTCCAAATGTTTCAAACACCGTCACTTCAGCTGAGAACAAAAACTTTTATCTGTTTTTTGAAGTTTACAACAATACCGATGTCTCAGATTCAATCAATATAACTTACAAAATTACCAAGATAAAAAAACGCAAAAAAGAGCAATTAACAGTTCACAATGGGACGACGAGTGAGTTTATAAAGCCGGGCAAAAATTCCATTATACTTGAAATCAAAGAGCCACAACTTGGTTTTGGGGATTATACTATTTTCGTTGAAGTTAGAATGTCCTCAAATCGTGACTATTACTCCGTTGCTCAATGTGGATTTATAGTGAGATGGCATGAAATTCCAGAATTAATAACCGACCTTGATAAAGCAATTGAACAACTTGTCTATATTGCAAAGCCAGAGGAATTGAACTACATTAAATCAGCTCAAGATGAAATTGAAAAAGAGAAAAGGTTTCTTGAATTCTGGCGGAAGAAAGACCCAACCCCAAATACGCTAAAAAATGAGCTTATGGAGGAATATTACGGCAGGGTTAAATATGCAAACGAGCATTTTGGACATTACATTGAGGGTTGGAAAACAGACATGGGAATGGTTTATATAATCTTTGGACCCCCAAGTAGTGTTGATAGACATCCATTTGATATTGACAGCAAACCATATGAAATATGGTATTACTATGAGATTAATAGAAGATTTATCTTTCTTGACGAGACGGGTTTTGGTGACTACCGACTGATAACTCCGCTTTGGGATGAATGGACAAGAAATATCTGGCGTTAATCAAAAAATGTCCATATAACTCCAAATCTTAAGCTTCTATCCTGCATTGGATAGAACGCCGTGGTCATATATCTTGCGTTTGTGATGTTGGCAAATGTTAGGAATATAACTGCATTTTTAACCCTTCCGCTTATGAATAGATCAATCGTTGTAAATTTTCTCATTTCATATCTGCTTTCAACAAATAAAAGCGATGAATTTATAAATCTGAAAGAGTTAAATTTATCAGATGCCCTTGCCCTTGCTCCCAACTTCACAATTAAGGTTCGGGTCAATTTACCCTCAAAGTAAAACTCCGCCTTTAAAAGATATTTAGGATAAGGTTTAGGTATCTTGTTAAGAATCAAAGATGAATTCAAATCCAAATTAAGCTTCCATAGTTTAAAACTAAAATTTGCTTCGCCGAATGTTCGTTTGATGTAAGTTCTGTAAGATATTGAATCGTAAAAAACAAGAAAATCAAAAACTCTCCTGTTTTGAATTTTGATATCAAGTGAAAAATTTCCTCCCTTTACTTTTAAACCTGCCTCATAAACTTGATGTTTCTCAAAATCAGAAGAACCACTTATAAACTGCTCAAACAAAGTTGGAATCCTGTGCGAATGTGAAAAGCCAGCGTAGGGTTTGAGATCTTTTAAATTCATTTCAACACCAAGTCCATAATTTAAACTCATTTCGCCAGAAAGATTTTCAACTCTAACAAATGGATAAATGTTAAAATAGCCGATACTAAACCTTGAGTTTAAAAATGCAGAGAAAGATGAAATTGACTTTGAACCAGATGGGATATAACCAGTTGCAAGTGTGTCGTTCAATAGTGAGATTTTTAAATTATTCTTTTGAATTTCAAACCCCATATTCATTTCGGCAGAAGAGATAGATGTTTTAAAGTTTAATCTCAATCCGTAAAAGTTTGAGTTTCTTTCGTTTGGGTCTTTCCTAAGCGTAAGTTTATCGGTTTGGAATGTGTGATAAAGTATAAAATCAATCACACTGATTGAATTAACTTGAAAAAGCGATGAGATCGTCAAATCGTTTCGCTTTGATAACAAAGATGAAGCTTCTTCAATGACCGATGCAACCCTTTCGTTATAGATTATGTTTTCAGCACTTGGTGATACTCTCATCGTATCAATTCCGCCGTTCAATCCAGTTTTCGCCGTTGTATAAATGTTAAGAAGTGATATCTTCAGGTTTTTCAAAGGAATCCAGAACGAGTTTATAAAAAAATTCCATGCGTCATGTTGGGAATTTGTAAATCTGCCTGCCGAGACGCTTCTGCGAAATCCAAAAGTTAAATTCAAATTTTTATGAAAGTTATGCGTGAAACTTACATCCGTTGCAATGAAATCGTAGGCATCTTCAATATAGCGAACCCTTGTAATTGGTCTTTGAGTGAAGATATTTTTAAAAATGAAGTTTGAGGCGGAAGAATTTGAATTCTGGAAAATTGGCGATGAAAAATTATAAAGCATTTCAATTTTATAAATGTTATCAAGAGGAAGCATGTGAAAAAGTTGGTATGGGTAGATATAACCGTTAAGGCTTCTGCCGTTGAGGAAGAAATTTGATGAACGCATGTCAATGAAGTTAAAATTTAAATTCACAGGTTTCCCATTTTCCCCAAGTTCGTTTGAAGGAGAATTTAAAATTAAATTGAAAATATCCCATGCAAATTTATAATCGTATGTTTCAAGTTGCTTAAAGTGAAGTTCAGTTTTCCCGAAGGAAAGATTAAATTCAGCAATTGGATAAAAATTGATCGTATCTTGTTTTGATTGAGCCAAAAGATGAAGATTTACAAGCAGAAATAGAAGCGTGAGGGTTTTCATCTTGTGAGATTTATTGATTTTTGAGGGTAAATTTATAAAACCGCGTTAAATTTTTCAATTTTGAAAATTCGGGCAATTGCAACCCCTTAAATTCGTTGTTTATTTCAGTTCAAATTTTTATATTTATCAACGAGTTTAAAAAATAAAATTTTTGCGAGATGACTTTACAAGCACTTGTTTTTTTTGTTCTCGCTTTTGTTTCAATTGCTTCTGCAATTTTGATGATAACCCGAGCTAACCCCGTAAAAAGTGCAATTTTTTTAATCATCAATTTCTTATCCCTTTCAATTTTATATCTAACTTTAAATGCCCAATTCATAGCGATCATTCAAGTCCTCGTGTATGCCGGGGCGATAATGGTTTTGTTTGTGTTCGTAATAATGTTGCTGAATCTTCAAGATGAGAAAAGGTTAAGTGATAAGTTTGATGTAAGAAGGTTAATTGCTTTTATTTTTGTTTTGCTTGTCTTTGTTAAAATTGCACTTGGGCTTGTGAGTTCCACAAGTGGAAGATTTCTTAAACAGGCTGAGAACTCTCTTGAACTTGGGAAAATTGAATTTATCGGTGAAAAACTTTTTACAAATTATATCCTGCCGTTTGAGATAACTTCGTTGATTTTAGTCGTTGCCATAGTTGGCGCAATAACCCTCGCTAAAAGAAAATTTGAATGAGTTGATATGTTGATTGCGATATCGGATTTAACTGGAATCAAAACAAAATTTTATCCAAAGTTATGATACCTCTATCGTGGTATTTATTTTTGAGTTTAATTCTTTTTACAATTGGCGTTCTCGGCGTTCTGATAAGAAGGAATGCGATCGTCATATTTATGTGCATTGAATTAATGTTAAACTCTGTCAACCTCGCACTCGTTGGGTTTTCAAGCTACATTGGAAATGAGATTGGTCAGATGCTTGTATTTTTTGTCATGGTTGTCGCAGCTGCTGAGGTCTCCGTTGGTCTTGCGATTGTAATTGCAATTTTCAGAAACAGGTTAACCGTAAACATTGACGAGATCAATTTATTAAAATGGTAAATTAAAAAAAGAGGCACCTTAAAAATGCACAGCTATATTGGGCTTTCACTCTTGTTCCCGTTAATTGGTTTTATCATCAATGGGTTATTTGGCTGGAGGATAAAAAATGAGAAAATAATTGGCTGGTTTGGTAGTTTAACAGTTGGCGCATCATTTGTTGTCTCATTTCTTATTTATCTTGAGCTTATAGGTTTGCCATTTTATGAGAGAAAATTTATAGTAGAGTATTTATCTTGGATAAAGACAGGCGGATTGGATGTTTCTTTTTCTTATCTTGTTGATCCGCTTTCAATTTTAATGGCTATGGTTGTAACAGGAGTTGGATTTCTGATTCATGTTTATTCAATTGGGTATATGCACGGGGACAAGGGGTTTGCACGATTTTTCGCTTATCTAAATCTTTTCATCTTCATGATGCTTACGCTTGTTCTTGCGGATAACTATTTACTTATGTTTCTTGGATGGGAAGGTGTTGGTTTATGTTCTTATCTTTTGATCGGATTTTGGTATGATAAACCTTTTGAAAAAATGACAACAAGCGATGCGGGTAGAAAAGCATTCATTGTAAACAGAATTGGCGATTTCGGCTTTTTACTTGGATTGTTCTTAATGTATAAATATTTTGGCAGTTTGAATTTCAACACGGTCTTTTCAATAGCAGATAAACTTCAAGCTGGGGATACAACCGTTTTTTGGATAACATTGCTATTGTTTGTTGGTGCAACTGGTAAGTCAGCTCAAATTCCACTTTATGTTTGGCTTCCAGATGCAATGGCTGGACCAACGCCAGTTAGTGCCTTAATTCACGCTGCTACTATGGTGACAGCGGGAGTTTATATGATAGCTCGCTCATCTATTTTATACGCGCTTGCTCCAACAACTATGGAAATCGTTGCAATAATTGGAGCTTTGACAGCTGTTTATGCAGCTTCTATGGGTCTTGTTCAAAATGGGATTAAAAAAATCCTTGCTTATTCAACGATAAGTCAGCTTGGTTATATGTTTCTCGCCATGGGAGTTGGGGCATTTTCAGCTGGCATATTTCATTTGATGACACATGCCTTCTTTAAAGCTTTGCTATTCCTTGGCGCTGGTGCAGTGATGCACGCGCTTGATAACGAAGAGGATATTCAAAAGATGGGCGGATTAAAGAAACATCTTCCTATAACTTATAAAACTTTCTTCATAGCTTCGCTTGCTATCTCTGGTATTCCCCCACTTTCTGGATTCTTCAGCAAAGATGAGATACTTTGGGGAGCTTATTCACAAGGTTCATTCTGGCTTTGGCTTCTCGGGGCTATTGGTGCGTTTATGACCGCTTTTTATATGTTCCGCCTTGTCACTCTTGTCTTTGAAACATCACCGAGATATGGAGCAAAGCATCCTCATGAGGCACCAAAAGTTATGACAGTTCCCTTGCTCATACTTGGATTTTTCTCAATAGTTTCTGGATTCGTTGGAATCCCCGAATCTTTCGGTGTTAAAAATTTATTCCATCACTGGCTTGAGCCCGTATTTGAAAATGCGAATGCAAAACTTACATTTGAGTCCATACATTCTCATTCAACAGAATTCTTCCTTATGTTTATCTCTGTGTTAATAGGACTTGGCGGTATATTACTTGCAAGATATCTTTACTTAAATCGCATTGAGACGGTTAGAAAATTAACTCAAAGCTTCTACGGAATTTATAAATTGCTTTACAATAAGTATTATGTTGACGAAATTTATGATTTAGTTGTGGTAAAACCCGTTAAGTGGGGAAGCGAGAAATTGCTGTGGAAATTTTTTGATGTCAAAATTATTGATGGCTTTGTTAATGGAAGTGCAAGACTTACATCAGCGATAAGTTCTGTGATTCGCTTTGTTCAAAATGGCATAGTTCAATTTTACGCTGTAGTTTTCGTGATAGGGATTTTAATTATCCTATGGCTTATCTTCTGAACAAAAAATTAAAGAGAGTGAAAAATGGAGTGGCTTCAAAAACATATTTTAAGTTTGATAATTTTTCTACCACTTCTCGGCGCACTTTTAATTTCGCTTATAAACAACGGAAGGAAAAATCTAATAAAATTTCTTGGCATACTTTTCTCAACCTTAACATTTGTTCTTTCTGTTTATGTTTTTATAAAGTATGAGCCACAAAAGATTGGTTTTCAATTTGTTGAGTTTTATCCGTGGATTAAATCACTTGACATCGCATACAGAGTTGGGATTGATGGAATTTCGCTTTTGCTTTTGGTTTTAACGACATTTTTAACACCTGTTGGACTGCTTTCAACATGGGGCTCGGTTGAGAAAAGAGTTAAAGGATATGTAATTATGTTCCTTTTGCTTGAAACTGGGATGAACGGAGTTTTTTGTGCGATTGATACATTTCTTTTTTATATCTTTTGGGAAGTTATGTTGATACCGATGTATTTTATAATCGGGATATGGGGTGGAGAAAATAGAATTTATGCAGCTGTTAAGTTCGTGATTTATACCATGGTTGGAAGTTTGCTTATGCTTGTTGCAATCATAGCGCTTGGAAATTTTGCCTCACAAATCAATGGACAATTTACGGGCGATTTACAAAAGCTTTATGAAATTGCACCCAAAGTTTCCTTAAACGCCCAAATTTTGATGTTTCTTGCTTTCACATTAAGTTTTGCGATAAAAGTTCCACTTTTCCCCTTTCATACCTGGCTTCCCGATGCCCATGTTGAAGCGCCAACTGCTGGAAGCGTTATTCTTGCTGGTGTCCTTCTAAAGATGGGAACCTATGGAATTTTGAGGTTTTCTATCCCACTGTTTCCTGATGCGACATTTATCTTTTTACCTTACATTGCTACCTTGGCTGTAATTGGAATAATTTACGGTGCCCTTGTTTCATTCGTTCAACCAGATCTTAAAAAACTTGTTGCTTATTCATCTGTAAGCCATCTTGGCTTCGTTGTGCTTGGATTGATGGGATTAACAATTGAAAGCGTTCAAGGCGGTTTGATCCAAATGGTAAATCATGGATTATCAACAGGGGCTTTGTTTATGCTCGTGGGAATGATCTATGATAGGCGTCATACAAGGATGATTGAGGAATTTGGAGGGCTTGCTCGCATAATGCCAATTTATGCAACACTTTTTATGATAGTGGCTCTTTCATCGCTTGGCTTGCCTGGGTTAAATGGCTTCGTTGGCGAATTTCTAATTTTACTTGGTTCTTTTAAGTCAAAGTTCCTGGGCACATCAGCGTTTGCCATTTTTGCTTCAACAGGGGTGATTCTTGCTGCTGTTTATCTTCTCACCGCATATCAGAGAATTTTCTTTGGAAAAGTTACAAAACCTGAGAATGAAAAGATAAAAGATTTAAATCTCCGCGAAGCGATTTCGCTTGTTCTGGTGTTAATTTTTATAGTATGGATTGGTATTTACCCAAATACATTTTTGAAAAAGTCTGAACCAAGTGTGAAGAAAATTGTTGAACAAATGGAAAAATATCGCTCTGGTGTTTTCAGAGCTCAGAGATGAAAATTTTAAAATTAACGGAGCAAACAAAGCAGGCGGAGATATACTTGTTGGATTTTGATTTAGTAATTTTGCTTTAAAATAAAAAGAGAGAACAAGATGAAAAATTTTTTCCTTTCATTTATAATCACAATTGCCCTTTTGCTTGTTAATGTCCCTGACGCATTTGCAATAGAATATGAGATACTCCCTGTTAATCCCGTTATGATTGCCCCTTTTATATTGCTTTTGCTTTCAATTGCAGTGATGCCATTCATAAATCGTCATTGGTGGGAGCATAATTATCCTTTTGTTTCATTTGCTCTTGGCGCTGTAACTGTGGTTTATTACTTTTTTATCTTAAAAAATGCTCCACGAATGCTTCACACGGCAATTGAATATTTCAGCTTCATCTCATTGATAGGTTCATTGTTTGTTGTCGCCGGTGGAATTCACATAAGAGTTAAAGGTCGTTCAACTCCAATTGCAAATGTTATACTTCTTGGGATAGGAGCCATCATTTCAAATTTCCTCGGGACAACGGGCGCTTCAATGGTTTTAATAAGACCTTACATAAGGTTGAATAAATATAGAATTTCTGGTTATCATATCGTCTTTTTTATCTTTATTGTTTCAAACATTGGTGGTATGCTGACCCCAATAGGGGATCCACCTCTTTTCCTGGGTTACCTTAAAGGAGTTCCATTTTTCTGGGTGATAACGAGAGTCTGGTATATATGGTTAATAGCTGTTGGTTCTGTGTTATTTGTATTTTATCTTATTGACCGATACAATTATAAAAAGTTACCCGATGTAATGGAAAGAGAAATTGAAGCAAAGGGTGAGGAAGCAGTGGTTGAAGGTTTGCACAATGTTATATTTCTTGCGATAATTCTTGGTGCGGTTTTCCTTGAGGAACCAATTCGTGAGATTATAATGATCGGTTCAGCAGTGGCAAGTTATCTTACAACAAAAAGAGAAATCCACGAAAGAAATGATTTCAACTTTATCCCGATAAAAGAGGTTGCGATATTATTTGCTGGAATCTTTGCGACTATGGTTCCCGCCCTTGATTGGCTTGAGCTAAACGCAGAAAAACTTGGGATCACTCATCCGGGTCAATTTTTCTGGGGCACAGGTGTGTTATCGTCTTTCCTTGACAACGCTCCAACCTATCTTAACTTCTTGAGCGCAGCTTTTGGATTGCATGGTTTAAGCGTTGATAATCCAATTCATATGAAAGCAATGCTTGGGATGCTTTCCCCAAACGACTTAAGCCATCTTCAAATTTTACATAATTCTGGTGTTTTTCCAGTAACCAATGATTCATGGAAATATGTTCAGGCAATTTCTGTCTCCGCAGTTATATTTGGAGCGATGACATATATTGGGAACGGACCTAATTTTATGGTTAAATCAATAGCCGAACAAGCACATATTAAGATGCCAAGTTTCTTTGGTTATATGATCAAGTACTCAATGCCAATTTTATTGCCGATTTTCACATTTATATGGTTCATCTTCTTTAGATAATAAAAATTCAAAATTAAACACAAACAAGCGATGAGCTTTTACACGGATTTGATAGGAACATCACCTATTTTAACTGTATCTTTAGCTGGGTTAATTGTCGTTATTTTAGAAGCACTTTTCAAAAAAAGCGAAACCATTAGTTATATTTTCAGTATAATTTCACTTATCGTTGCTGGATTTTTCTCAATTTACACTTATCCGATGTATTCAACAGCGTTTAACAGTATGATTGCCGTTGGAGGATATGCAAGTTTTTTTGATTTCGTTTTTTGTCTTGGGGCTTTGCTTACAATTTTACTTTCAAAGGATTATCTTATTAAGCGAAAAACAAACTATGGTGAGTTTTATATACTGATTTTATTTGCAACTGCTGGCATGATGTTTCTTGCCTCCGGTCTTGATTTAATTATTACATTTCTCGGGATAGAGTTAATGTCAATTTCTCTTTATGTTCTTTCTGGTTTTGTCCGCACAGACCCGAAATCAAACGAAGCCGGTTTGAAATATCTACTTCTTGGGGCTTTTGCAACCGGGTTTTTGTTGTTTGGGATTACATTTATTTATGGAAGCACAACGACAACGAATTTAAAAATTATCTCTGCAAATCTCCAAAATTACCAAAGCGATTTTCTATTTTGGCTTGGCGTTGGATTTTTACTTATAGGATTTTCTTTTAAAGTTGCTGCTGTCCCATTTCATATGTGGGCACCCGATGCTTACGAAGGAGCTCCCACACCTGCAAGTGGTTTCATGTCCGCAGTTTCAAAATCAGCAGCGTTTGGTGCCTTCGTTCTCGTCTTTATTTTTGGCTTAAATGGCACAAATGAACAGGTAAGGCAGGCAATAGCTGTTATCTCAGTTTTATCCATGGCTCTTGGGAATATAATAGCAATTTCCCAAACGAACATTAAGCGAATGCTTGCTTATTCAAGTATAGCCCATGCTGGATATATTTTGGTTGGGCTCGCATCCGCAAATGAACTTGGTAAACAAGGAATTCTTTATTATTCGCTTGCTTATGTTCTTATGCAAGTTGGTGCTTTCGGGGTTGTTTCAATAGTTGAAAAAGAAGAAAATAAATCACTTGATATAAAAGATTACGCTGGGCTTGGACATAGAAAACCCTTAATTGGTGTTCTGATGTCCATTTTTATGTTTGCATTGACAGGGTTCCCCCCATTTGCTGGATTTGTTGGAAAGTACTATCTTTTCGCTTCAGCGGTTCAAGCTGGAATGACATGGCTTGCAGTTGCCGGGGTACTTGCAACGCTTGTTTCTGTTTATTACTATCTGAATGTGGTTGTAAATATGTATCTTAAAGAACCGGCTCCTGAAACAATTCATAATCCAAATGAAATAAAAATCTCAATTTCAGGTGCATTTGCAGTGCTTGTTTCTGCAATAGGTGTATTTATAACAGGAATTCTGCCAACATTGGTGACAAAATATTTTGAGAGGTTGTTTTAACTATAAAACAAAAATTTTTGAAAGTTTATGCTTCTTGTCGCATCCCCGGAGGAAATTAGAAAATGTGATAGTTATGCAATAGAGAAACTCGGGATTCCAGGAATTTTATTGATGGAAAATGCATCACAAGGTGTGATACAATCAATCTTGATGAAATATGGAGGCGTTGCAGGGAAAAAAGTTTTTGTCTTTTGCGGTGGCGGAAACAATGGGGGTGATGGACTTGCCGTCGCAAGAAAACTTTTTGGGATGAGAGCTGAGGTTTATATCTTTCTTCTTGTTGCGCCAGAGAAATTACACGGGGACACGAAAACTAACTATGAAATCGCGTTAAAAATTCAAAAAGATAAACCTAAAACCGACACTTTTGAAATAATAACACTAAAAGATGTAAAAGAACTTGAGAAATATCCAAAGCCTGACCTTGTAATTGATGCTATATTTGGGACAGGTTTCAAAGGAAAAGTGCAAGGTTTGTTTTATGATGTAATAAATTGGATCAATACCGTAAGGGCTTACACTGTTTCGGTGGATATCCCATCTGGTTTAAACGGAGATACAGGCGAAGTTGAGGGAATTGCTGTTCGGGCTGACCTTACCGCAACGATGGGGTTAGCAAAGACAGGACTTATGTTAAATATGGGAAAGATTTTGCCTGGGAAAATCTATATAATTGATATCGGGATACCAAGCTTTGTTTATCAACTTATGGGAATAAAAACCTATTATCTTGAATCACTTGATGTTAAAAGAAGGTTACCCGTCAGACCGTTCAATGTACATAAGTATAGCTGTGGGAAAATTTTTGCCCTTGTCGGTTCCCCGGGACTTACTGGGGCTGCTACCATGTCAACGCTTTCCGCTATGAAAGTCGGCGCGGGAGCAGTAATAGCTGGCGTCCCAGAAAGTTTAAGTCCAATACTTGAAATGAAATTAACAGAAGTGATGAAATTACCACTACCGGAAACAAACGAGCATACAATTGGTTGGAACGCGCTTGATCTAATTGAAGAATATATTGAATGGGCTGATGTTTTAATAATCGGTCCGGGGATTTCAAAAAATTATGAAACAAAACAGGTAATTTTAAATGTCATAAAAAAACTAAATAAGAAAGCGGTAATTGACGCAGACGGTTTAAACGCACTTGTTGGAAATTTGAACATATTAAAAAGTTTGCATAATGAAATTGTTTTAACTCCGCATTCTGGTGAATTTTCACGCTTGACAGATTTACCCATTGAAAAAATTGAACGAGAAAAAATAGAGGTTGCAAGAAATTTCGCGGTTGAATACGGTGTCGTGCTTGTCCTTAAGGGGGATACAACTGTGATCGCCAATCCAGAAGGTGAAGTTTTTATAAATCCAACTGGAAATCCTGGAATGGCAACAGCAGGAAGCGGAGATGTTTTAACCGGCATGATAGCAGGATTTATGGGACAAGGTTTAAGCGCAGTTGATGCATCAATCTGTGGGGTTTATTTACACGGTCTTGCGGGCGATATCGCTCGTGATAAACTTGGCGAACTTCCAATGATGGCAATGGATATTTTAAACGCAATCCCAGATGCAATTCAAAAAGTTATAAAAGAAGAAAAGGGGTGAAAAATTTTTTAAAATATCAATTTCCCGCTTTTGCGTGGATGGGGATTATATTCATTCTCTCATCAATTCCGGGAAATTATTTCCCTGAACAGCCATTTGATCTATTTGATAAACTTGTCCATGCATGCCTGTTTGGGATATTAACTTATCTTATTTATCGGGGTTTTCAATACCAAGATAAAAGTGCCTTTTTTAAAAATTTCAGCATAGCGATTGCTTTCTTAATCTGCGTAATTTATGGAATAATAGATGAACTTCATCAAGAGTATATCCCTGGAAGAAGCCCGGATATAACCGATGCCCTTGCCGATATACTTGGTGGTGGGTTTGTTTCACTTTATCTTTTATTTTTTAATTACAGAAAAACAAAAAGGAGATAAAAGATGTCTTTAAAAGTAATTCTCACCACTTTTTGGGCAATTTTTCTGGCTGAACTTGGAGATAAAACTCAACTTGCAGTGTTAACTTTATCTGCCGAATCAAAGAAGCCAATTTCTGTCTTCCTTGGTGCGATTATTGCTTTTGGAATCATTACACTTCTTGGAGCCTTTTTTGGAAATGTGATAACCAAATTTGTCCCCGAACATATAATAGAAAAAGTAGCTGCGATTGCTTTTATTGTGATCGGAATATTGATGTTTTTTGAAAAAATATAAATATAAAAAGCCATGTTTGAAAAGCTCGGTTTTAAAATCGGGCATTCAACAAATAAAGAAGCGTTGACAGGATGCACCGTGATATTGTGCCCGCCAAACACAGTTGGAAGTTGTTTCGTAAGTGGAAATGCTCCCGGGAGTCGTGAGCTTGAGCTTTTATCACCAGATATGACTGTCTCTGAAGTTCATGCCATTGTTTTAACAGGCGGAAGCGCCTTTGGTCTTGCTTGTGCTGATGGGGTTATGCGTTTCCTTGAGGAAAACGGAATTGGCTATCAAACGCCATGGGCTAAGATTCCGATTGTCCCTGCTGCTGTAGTTTACGATCTAAATGTTGGAAACCCTAAAATAAGACCAACCGCCGAAGATGGTTACAATGCCTGTTTAAATGCCAGTGTTAATTTTGAAACAGGACTTGTTGGAGCAGGAACTGGGACAACCGTCGGGAAATGGGCAGGATTTGAATACAGGATGAACGGCGGGGTTGGTTTCTCAATTGTTCAAATTGATGAGTTAATTGTTTCAGCCGTCGCTGTTGTGAATTCAGTTGGCGATATAATTGATGAAGATGGCAAAATAATAGCGGGAGCAAAAGCAAATGGTAAATTTATCGCTGAGGATAAAAAGTTTCGTTTCGCGTTGCAGAGAAAAATTCAATTCGGAACAAATACAACCCTCGTCTGCGTGATGACCAACGCTATTTTATCAAAGCTTGAAACCTATAAAATTTCCAAACGAGCTGATGACGGCATATCAAGAGCAATTCGCCCAGCCCACACAAGCTATGACGGGGATATCATCTTCACACTTGCAACATGCAAAGTTAAAACAGAATTTGAAATTTTAGCAGAGCTTTCCTCCTATGTTGTGGCTGAAGCTATAAGAGATGCGGTGAGAAAGTCAAACCCTTAATGCTGGATGCAAGATTTGCTTGCAAATTTTAGTGAAGTTTTTGAAATTATAAAAAAACAAAATCAGGGATAAGAAAATGAAAGTATTTATACTTTTCACGATCATTTCATTGGTCGTTGTGGGGCTAACAGCGGTTGCATCTGAAAAGAAAACAACAGCAAAGAGATTCAAAGGTGTGGAAGTGACATGGCTTGGGCATGCTGCATTTCTTTTGAAATCTCCAAATGGTAAGATTGTGTTAATTGATCCCTGGCTTGACAATCCAAAAGCCCCGGAATCAGCTAAGAACATCACAAAAGCAGACATAATTCTCTTAACGCATGGACATTTTGATCATGTTGGCTCCGCCCCAGAAATTGCAAAAAACAGCGGTGCAAAAGTCGTCTGCATTTTTGAAATTTCAAGATATCTTGCAAAGCAAGGTGTGCCCGAGGAACAACTTATTGGAATGAACTACTCAGGAACCGTTGAAGTTGATGGAATTAAAATCACAATGGTTCCAGCAGTTCATAGCTCTGGGATTTCCGACGGTGATAAGATAATTGAAGGTGGAAATCCAGCTGGCTTTGTCGTTGAATTTGAAAACGGCTTCAAGGTTTATCACACCGGGGACACAGGTTTGTTTGGGGATATGGAATGGATTAAAAAACTCTATAGCCCTGATCTAATGCTCGTTTGCATCGGAGGACATTTTACAATGAGCCCGAGGGAAGCTGCTGAAGCAATTAAACTTGTTGAACCGAAATATGTAATCCCAATGCATTACGGGACATTCCCAATCCTTGCCGGAACACCAGCAGAGTTAAAAAAGTATCTTCCTGCAAAGTTTAAAAATGCTGTGATTGAACTTAAGCCTGGCGAAACTGCAAATTGAATATCTTAAAATGAGCAAGTGCTCCCCCAACTCGGGGGAGTTTTTTATCTTATATCTGTTGATAATTTATACCTAACGATTCTATTGTTTCCTGTATCAGCGATGTAAAGAATTCTATCAAACCAGGCAACACCTTTTGGATTTTTTAGCCTGTCATTCCCAAGCTTACCAGGACCGAAAGATTCTTTTAAAAGTTTCCCTCTCACATCAAATTTCATCAAAGAATCAAGAGCTGAATCAATCACATAGATATTATTTCTCGTATCAAGCGTTACATCTTCTGGGCTTACAAAAATATTCTGTGTCGTTAAGTCAGTCGCATTTGGTTTAAAATAAGCTTCCCAGTTTGGAGGGACCACTTCGCTTCCGGGGTTGAAGCGAAACCACTTAACCTTAAAATTTGCCCCTGGGTCGGTTTGTGCAATTATAAAATCGCTCGCTCTCCTCCTATCAGAAAAAGTCACAATTGCACTCATCTGATTTATTGAACGGATTCCGCTACCAGTTGCATCAAGATTTGGAGTAAGGTCAATATATTCGCGCGGATATAGAGAATCATTTTTGCTAAAGTGCAAAATCATATTATCCGGATCAAATAAACTTGTATTATCAGGTCCAACACGACAAACATAATAACTATTGTCTATTAGCTCTGCAACGCCAGTAAATCTTCTCGCTGGCTTCTCGGGTTCCCAATAAATTGTATCAATCCTTGCTATATTGATGTTATGCCCAGATTCAAATAACCTCACTTTGTAAATTGCTCCGTATCTGTAATTTCCTTTTATAAGTTCCCCAGCAATTATAAGATTAAATCTTCGGTCCTGTGCGATTGCAACTGGATGTAAGATTCTTTTCTCGCCAATATAATTTCCAGCAAGGTCAAGCATCACGACCCTATCGTTTCCCGTGTCAGCTATATAAACGAATCCATCATGCCCTATGTATATATCTTCAGGCTGATTAAATTCCAATGCCCCTGCTTTTTTCCAATCTTCACCTTCTTTTACATAAACTGTATCAGAGACTGAAATTCCTCTCGGAATATCGTTAAATTGCGAAATATCAAGCTCTTTCCCACATCCAATTAATATAAGTGCTTTGACAGCCAAAAACAGAAAGATTGATATTTTCCTCATCAGAGATAAAAATTTTATTTTCAATCAAACTTAAACAAAAGCGAGAACCTATGTGTATTACCAAGCCTTGTAAATTTTGCAAAAGCATAGTCAAAGTTTAATTTTAAAAATCCCATCTTCAGGGCAACACCAGTGCCAAATGTAAAGTTTTGTTCATCAGCATTTATCTTATACCCGCCGCGAAGGAAAAAAGATTCCTTAAATCCATACTCAAACCCTATCCCAAAATTTTCTGCGTTATCATTTGGATGATTTAGTTGAATTGCAGTTGTAATCTTATGAAACTCATTCATAACTGGTTCAAAGGCAAAACTAAATCTAAACATAGTCGGGGGTGAAAATGATTGGAATGATGAAATTTTATCGCCGTTTAAAAGCGTTACCTCGCCCCTCGGTGCGATATCTCCACCAAAATTTGAAATTGAGATCGCAAACCTTGATGTTCCAAGCCCTGTCCAGTAAAAAGTCCCAAAATCAACAAGGACACCACGCATTTTCAAGACATCAATTGTCTCATCAATATATTTAACCGTTAGACCAAAGCTAAACTGATTTGTTAATCTTCTCGCATAGGTTAAACCAACCGCCATATCAATATATTTAAAATATCTTCCCGTACCATAGGGTTGTGTCTCTGTTGTAACTTCCATATCATCCGTATAAAGCGCTGTCAGACTAACACCGATTGCGTCGTTTCTTGAGAGACGATAAACTCCCCCGACAAAATCATGCTTTATATCAACAACCCAGTTTGTATGGGAGAAGATAATCTCATTAGTTCCAAATTGGACAATTCCAGCAGGATTCCAATATAAAGCCGAGGCATCCATTGCGTTTGCCACAAATGCATCAGCCATTCCAACAGCCCTTGCGCCAACAGGGATTTTTAAAAATTGTGCTGTTGAAATTCCCGCCCTTTGTGAACCAAGAACTGGAAAAAGTTGAGCATAAGAAAAACAGGTTATCAAAAGTAAAAACAAAAGCAAAAGTGATATTTTTCTCATAGCGAATTTTCTAATTGTTTTAAAATCTTACAGACAAACCAAGTTTTACATTTCTTTGAGGCAAATATCTTGCTGGATTAAACGGAAATGGATCAACGGGTGCTTGAAGTTCCGGGTAAAGCGGATCGTTCCACTCAACAGGCGTCGGATCACCAAATTCATAAGCCCTTCCAGTTACAGGATTAATTATCTGCGAATTCTTATTGTCAAAAAGATTTGTCACCTCAATTAAAAATGTAAATTCAAGACCGCCAAATTTTATATATTTTTCAAATGTCAAATCAACCCAGAACCAAGGCTTTCCAACTTTGCTGTATCTGTTTCTTAAATCTGGAACATAAACAGGTTTCCCGTTTGATAATGTATCGCCAGTAAAGTAATATGGTGTATATCGCCTTCCAGATTGATAAAATGCTCTCAGATAAAGGTTAAAATTATCAAGTATCCCTTTACCAAATCCGAATATCCCCTTGCCCTTATCAACATAAAAATTAAATATCGCTGATGCTTGAATTGGTCTATCCCAAACAAGATAAGTTTCTTTGATATTTTCATAAATTTCACCTCTTATCGCAAGAACTCCTTCATCTGGAGATGAACTTTTACCTGTTGCAATTGAATAAGAACCACTTAAAGTTGCCCTGAGCCATCTGCCAACTCTCTTTTTATATTCAACTTCAATTCCTCTGCTTCTGGCGTAATCAAGATTAACATAAGTTATGTAACTTCTTCCAAGTTGTCCCGCTATTGTTATTCTTGCTTGCCTTGTTGTTACATAGTCAAAAATATCTTTATAATAAGCGGTGACTGTTAAAACATCATTTTCAGAAAGTTGATTTCTAAGACCAAGTTCATAAGCGACCGTTGTCTCTGGATTAAGGTTTGGATTTCCAAATTTTTGGAAAGTTGATCTTGCGGTTACTGGATTAAGTTTTGCGTAAACAAATTGAGGGCGTGGTCTTTTTGAAAAATGCCCATAGGAGAAAAACAAAGTTTGATTATCGGAAATAGGGTGAGAAATTCCAAGTCTTGGGCTTAGCCGTCCTTTCCATCTGCGACCGAAGAAATTATATGTTTCACGGAAATACCTTTCCCTTGCCTCGTCCGAGATCGTAACGACCTGCGGATTTCTAACTGCATCATCAACAAATTTTCCAGGAAACCAGTAATCAAATCTCAAACCAAAATTCAAGATCATTCCGCTAAAAGTTATATTATCCTGTGCATAAAAAGCACCAAAGGCTGGGCTAACTTCGTAAAGGTCATTATTTAATCCCATCGGCGGAACCCACGGCTGATAGATATCAACAAATCTTAACCTTTGAAATGTCATTTCAAATCCAGTTTTAAACTTATTCCTTTCACTGAAAAAGTGAGTTAAATCCCCTTTAATTGTATATTCAACAGCAGAATGATCGTGCCATGTAAACGGATTTCCAGTATCATAAAATCCATCGCCAGGAATTAACCTAATTGTATCGCTTTCGGTATTATAATAATATGGAGGCAATTGCGGAACATCCCTTGGTTCTTTATAACTTCTCCAATCAAGTCCATTCGCATCGCTTCTTAAACGAGTAAAATACCTGCTAAAATTAAGCTCGTAAAATGTTTTTTCACTTAATGTGTGTGTGACGGCAATTTGATGATTCAAATTTATGTGAGAGTAAACATTTGCGTTTTGAAGGATGTTTTGAAACTCATACTGATACCCAGGTCCAGGTTCAACATATTCAAGCGTAATTTGAAGTGAACGAGTATTTTGATTCACACTTGCAGAAAAGCCAAAAGTATAATTTAGTTTGAAGGTAGTCGTTGGTTTCCAAGTTAATTTAAACATCCCCATATAATTATTTTCTGCACGCGGAGTGTAGAAAGAACTATATTTGCCACCAAATATCTCTTTAAAAAGCGACGAATAAAGCCTCCCGGGTCTCTTCCCCGTTCTTCCATAAGTATATCCGTCTGAAAAACCAATGCTTCCGTTTGTAAAAAATGTCAATTTCCCAGGCAATATATTTAAAAACGGACCTCCTAAATTAAACTCAAAAATATCGGTATTAAAGTTTGATTTTGAATTATTGTTTAGCCCAAAATGATCAAACTTATAAGAAAATCTACCTTGAAATTTATCCCCGCCTTCTCTTGTTTTCACTCTTACAACTCCTGATGTAGCTTGACCGTATTCAGCATTGAATCCACCTGTTATAACTTCAATTTCCTCTATTGCATCTGGACTTAACTGCAATCCAAAACCGGTTCCGGCAAGTGGGTCTTGCACTGAAACGCCGTCAACAAGATAAGCGCTCTCATATGTTCTCCCACCTCGGATATGCACTCCCTCATCACTATAAACAATTCCAACTTGTAGTGTTACAATGTCCTTCACATTTTGAACTGGGGCAATTTGAATTTCTTCAGCCGTGATCGTTCTCCTTGACTGCGTTTCTTCAATGTTAAAAAGTGGCTTTTCACCAATTACAACAACTTCTTGCTCAAGCGTTAAAACAGTCTCTTCCATCTTTATGGTTTTTAAATCAGCTATTCCACCAGCGGGAACCTTCACTCCTGTTATAGTTACCTTCTTATAACCAATTATTGAAATCTCAACTGTGTAAGTTCCAGGATTAACATTTCTAATTTCAAATTTCCCATCAAAGTCCGTCGCAGCTCCATAATAAGTTCCTTTTACAACGACATTCACAGCTGGAAGACCCTCACCAGTTTTTTCATCAACTACTCTTCCAATTATTTTACCCTTTTCCTGAGCTTGGGTCAATCCCAACAAAAAGAGCAAAATCAGGATTGATTTAAACAAATATCCCATTTTTAACTCACCTCTAAATTTTTCAATTTTTAAGCGAAGAAAATTTGCCAAGTGCGCCAAAGTTATTGAAAACTTTCCAAATAAACTCTCCGGCTTTTTTCGTTCCTCCATTAAATCTATATATCGGAAAGCCAACAAGCACAAAGTTTTTGTCAATTGATTCTGCCCCTATTGTGAAGCTACGGTTTCCCCATGCGCTTTGAGGCTCAAGCCAGTAAATAGGATGTGCGCTTGCTGATGGGTAAAGCGCTCTCAAAAAAGCAAGTATTTTACCACCATCAACGGGGTTATCCGCAGGACTATCCCGAACTAAAATCGGATAATCTGATTGTTCCGCTGGATTTATAGGGTTATAATTTAAAATTCTCGTCCCCGCTGGAACAAAACCAGTCAACGGTGTAGAGCTAACACTATCAACCACGCCCGAAAGATCACTTAAAGCCTTACCAACATCAAAATCAGGCGTTGTGCTCTGTGGCAATATAAATGAGAATAAAACTTTGCCACCCTGAGATTTGAACTTCGGTAACGAAATCGCTGCTATGTCAAAATTTACTTCATCACTTGCAACCCAAAAAACATAATTATAAAATCTCGTTAAAACCTCACTGAAATCAACTCTTGGGAAAGGTGGAACTAAAATTCCGCGTCTTGGATATCTTGAGCCAACTCTTAAATCCCAAACATCATAATTCCCACCTACAAGCGTATCAAAAACCGATTTATAAAAATTGATTGAGTTATCCGCAACACCATAATCAGCAACTATTAAAAGATTCCCCTTTGGTCTTTTAACAAACCATTTTTTTTCTTCTGATGGCATTCTTATTGTTCTACTGAAAGCGCCAGCGATATCACGAGCCTTAAGATAAAAGACATTTTCACCATTTAAACGCATTTTCAAAGTTCCCTGAACAGGAGCACGCCCAAGTGTTTGAGTTGAACTTGGAATAACAAAAGCATCGGCAATGGTATCACTTTGAGAAAAATTTTCAGCAAGCAATGTTAAAAATCTAAACTGACCAGGAACAACAACCCAAGACGATGTATCATTTAAAGCAACCCAAAATTCTGAAATTGTATTATCCCCATCTATATCTGATGCAATCCATTGAAACGAAACTATTGGGAAAGTTGTATCTGGAACATCAAGGCGCGTCCCTGCAAATTCACCTGTCATTGCAAATTCAACAGTTGGCGGTGTATTTTTGATCGGAAATGTTAGGCTTGCTGGCGTATCATCGTATGAGTCGTCAGGCGAAATTTCAAATTTCTCCCCAAGGCTCCACAACCCATCACCATCTTTATCAACAAAATCAACCCTTTGTCCTTCGCTAAATTTAATCTTAACAGTGTTATCAACCGCAAAAATCCAGAAATTATAACTTGTATCAGCTCCAAAAATCTGAAGTTTAAAAATACTATCATTTTTAAATGTCCAGAACCAATTAACCCTATCAAAGCTGAAAACATAACCAACAACCCAACCGTCTTTATCAACTCCCCACCAATGAATATGTAGATTACTTGTTGATTGATTCAAAGTTGAATCTGGGAAAAGCGAAATATAAGTTTCGGGTTTTGCATTTGGGAAAGGCTCCGCCACCTTGTGTTTAACACAACCATAAGTAAGCAAGATAACCGCAAAGAACAAAAGCTTAAGTTTCATCTCCATCTCCAAAATTTTGATTCCAATTATTTACTTGAGCAAAATCATCTTTTTCACATCAACAAAGTTACCCGCTTTCAAAACATAGAAATAAACACCGCTTGAAATTTGAGAATTCTCAAACTTAACCCTATAAGAGCCCGCATTTTGAACTTCATCAACCAATGTCGCAATCTCCCGACCAAGAACATCATAAACCTTTAATGTCACACGAGATTGTCTTGGCAACCTATACTCAATGTAAGTAGACGGGTTAAATGGATTCGGATAGTTTTGCAAAAGCTCAAATTTATCGGGTATCTCTGAATTGTAAGCAATGACAACTTTTGTCACCGTCCCAAAGTCATCATCCTGCCTTGGCTCAAGCTTATAGTTCCCAAATGAAAAGTAAAATATACCACGAAGATAACTTATCTTGTTCCCAACATAAAGTAATTTAAAACCAAGTGATGTATCAGCAGGATAATTTGAATATTTATAAGCGCCATCGTCATTTACCCTACAAGGACCAGTCCCATCATCAACCACAAACTCCCTAAATGTTCCTCCATTTCTATCGGGATCAATATCTGTAATAGACACATTTCTAAACTCAACAAGCATGCTTTCCCATTTCTCGGAGCTTTCTGTTCCATTTGGCTTATTTCCAACTTCACCAGTTCTAACTATAACTGGTGCATAAACTGGTTTACCACGCTCAATAATTCTTATGCTATCAACGACAATTTCAGTTACATTATTTCTTTCCCTTACAATTCCAATAACCTCAACACTATCACCACGCTTTGCAACATATGACTTGCTACCATATAAACGAATCCCGCTCCAGGCGGAAGTGTCATCTTGAATATATACTCTTAACTGCTCTTTACTCCCAGCGTTCGGGATAGATTCTGCAGGGAAGTCAGTTGTGTCAGCTGTCACTATACCATAAACCTTTACTCTTAAATCCCAGAACCCCGTATTCCCATTTTTTAAAATCGTATATTGCAAATCTTTTATCTTCAATTCACCATCTTTAACAAAATAAAAGTAAATGTTTTGAGAAGTATCACCTGGAAGTTGAGAATATTGACCTTTAGAATCCCATGCTTTGAAAAAGTATCTTACAAGCGAGCCATTCGCTTGAGGTGGTATTATACCTTCCCACAATGTATCTCCACGGACTTTTGACATTAAAACTTCATTAAATCCACCGTAATTTACACTGTAAAGAAGTTTAACTGAATCAATCACAACTCCTGGCTCAGGATCTATTGACTTAACTATTACTCTTATCTTTACTTGATCATTGCTTGATGGTAAAGCAGGTTCTCTTTTTTGTGGTTCTGTAAAAGCGTAGTTTATTTCTGGAGCGTATGAAAGTATTTCTACATCGCCAGGATAAAGCGGTGTAATTGCATAACCACTACCAACGCCAACTATGACACCCCGAATATGTTTGAGTTTAGTCCCAATTGGTGGCGGAGTCCAATTTGGATCATAAGCACCCGAACCACCTCTAAAATATCTTGAACCATCATAAACTTGTATAACATTATTTGAATCATCGCCAATCCACCAGGTCCACCTACC
>Ga0209289_100234_pt1 | contig 32900 bp, 24 predicted proteins | sample GXS110809BmetaG_FD_184121 | JGI IMG/M metagenome (GOLD analysis project Ga0209289, IMG submission 184121) | Hot spring microbial communities from Gongxiaoshe hot spring, China to study Microbial Dark Matter (Phase II) - GXS 110809B (SPAdes)... ...
GATGATATGATGTAGGTCGCAAGCCAGAATATGACACCTATTTTCATTTTTCAAATTCTATATTTTTTGGAGGATTTACTTTATTTGTAAAAAAAGACCCTGCCACCATTCCAATCCCAGCGAGAATAAAACTTATGAAACCAGAAAGATTTACATCAAGGAGGAAATGCATTGACTTGGGAACAAAATCTTTAAATAATGATAAAACAAGAAAGGCAAGCGGACCTATCGCTCCAAGTATAAGAGCTATATATGCGCCTGTTGAATTTGCTTTTTTCCAATATAAACCACCAGCAACACAACCAAAAGCCCCAGATGTATACATAGCACCAGTGACGGCTATATATTGAAAAGCAGTCGTTGGTATTTCATAAAACAAACCAAAAATGAGAAGATATAACCCAATCAAAACAGCGATAATCCTTGTTAGCATAATTGAACTATTTTCATCTAATTTTCCCCTGAAAATTGGTTGGATTATATCCCTTGTTGCAACGGAACTCCATGCAAGTAGGTATGCACTATAGGTTGACATTGACGCTGCAAGCATTCCCGCAACTAAAAGACCCAAAAAACCATTTGGCACCACTTTAGCAATTAACCTTGGCATTGCAATTTGAGAATCAACGTTTGGACCAAAAGCAGCGAGGGCGCAAACTCCCCAAAACATAGGTATCATATATCTTCCAGCTAGCGTAAGTCCTGTGTATGTGAAAATTCTTCTTCCTACAACTTCATCCTCTGATGAAAGTGATTTTGAGGTTACAGGTTGCCATAATCCCGACGTGGTGACACTTGCGATTAACATCCAAAGCAGAAACTTCCACCCAAACCTTGGATTTAAAACAGGATTTATCCCTTCTTCCCCATAATACTTTACAACTGCGTTAGCAACATCAAATAAATTAACATTTTTTAAAATAAAAAATGTCGTGATGAACATACCAAAAGAAAGTATAACAAATTGCATGAAATCGGTTATAACTACAGAAAACATTCCACCAAGAACGGTATAGGTTATAACTATCAAAAGCATGATGGTCATTATCAGAAACAGAACATCTCTTTCTAAACCAAATCCCATCACCTCTGCGAGAAACAAGCCATCAAATTTTAAAAACACGCCCATATTTAAAACTCCGCCAAGGAATAGTATCATCCCTCCAAACAACCTTACTCCCTTACTATATCTCATCTCATAAAATTCAGGTATCGTTATAACTTTTAATTTTCTCAACTTTGAAACGACGAAGCCCGTTTTGCCTATTACGAAAAATGCAAAAGCACCTATTATGCCAAGAACGAAACATGAAAACCCCGTCAGATATCCTATTTGACCGAGATACATAAATGTAACTATTCCTATCTCAGTTGCTATCAAAGTTGCTGAACCGAGAGCAACTTTTACCCTTCTTCCAGCAACGAAATATGCTTCTAAATCTTCAACATATCTTTTTGCCCTTACCCCTACGAAAACCGAAAACGCGAGATAGAAGGAGAGTATCAACCAATCAATAATTGTGAAATTCATAAACTTATGTTTTTTCTTAAAAAATTTGGGCTTACTTTACGATGTTAAAATTTACTGAAATAGTCACAAAGATTAAACTAAATTTTGGGAATTTTTCATTTCTTTAAAAATTTTTGCGTAGACAGTATCTCTGGGGACACATCCAGTTGGGAATTGCCCGAGTTCATTATGTTTTGAACGCATAAGATTTGTGCAATGGCTTATGGTGATGGAACAATCTGTTTTTGATAAACTCAGGCTGGTGATCACGTGGATAGTTTAATAGCACAATTGGTTGGGTTTAATTGAGATAAGTTTTTTATTAAAAATAAATTTTTTTAATTTTTTAGTAAAGGCGAGAGAAAATAAATTTGAGAATTTAAATGAGGGAGCAGAGGAGAAAGGGTATAAAGATAACGCCCGAGTTGATTGAGGAGATAAGAAGATTAATAGATGAGAGATTTAAAGTTATGTATGTTGAACGAAGTGATTTTGAGGATTTAAAGGATTTGGTTAAGCAGATTGGGCAGAATATGTTTCTTCTTGCTGAGGCGCAAAGAAAGACAGAGGAGAGGTTAGATGCATTTGAGAAGGCGACGGAGGAGAATTTCAAGAAGGTGTGGGAGAGCATAAATCAACTTGCAGAGGCGCAAAGGAGAACGGAAGAGAGGTTGAATGCATTTGAGAAGGCGACGGAGGAGAATTTCAAGAGAGTATGGGAGAGCATAAATCAGCTTACAATTAGAGTGGATCAGCTTGCGGAGGCGCAGAGAAAGACGGAGGAGAGGTTGAACCAACTTACAATTAGAGTGGATCAGCTTGCGGAGGCGCAGAGAAAGACGGAGGAAAGATTGAATGCATTTGAGAAGGCGACGGAGGAGAATTTCAAGAGAGTATGGGAGAGCATAAATCAGCTTACAATTAGAGTGGATCAGCTTGCGGAGGCACAGAGAAAGACGGAAGAAAGATTAAACCAGCTTATAAGTGAACATCAAAGGACAAGAGAAATACTTGCTGGCATTTCGGATACAGTTGGATATGGGCTTGAGGATAAGGTTATGGTTTATATGAGGGAATTTGCAAGGGATGAATATGGGGTTGAGGCTGAAATAGTTGAGAGAAGAAATGTCGTTTATCCAGATGGAAGATATGATGAGGTTAACATTTATGTTGAGGGACGTAAGGATGGGCAGAAGGTTTATTTGATTGGGGAGTGTAAGTCAAGACCGAGCAAGGGTGAGATAGACAAGCTTAGCAAGAAGAGGGACAGGTTGAGAAATTATTTCAATGCGGATGTTTATGCTTTTATAGTTGCTTATTACTTTTCACCTGAGGTTGAAAATTATTTGCGTGAGGAGCATCCTGATATAAAGATGGTAAAAAGTTATGAATTTGAAATGAGATATGGAAGAAAGGTTTAAAGTTTAGCTTTGCCGAAAATAAAATTTCCCTCTGCTAAATATGTCAACCCCGTTGATGAGACAATACCGAAAGATAAAGGCACAATATCCGGATGCGATAGTTTTATTCAGGATGGGTGATTTTTACGAGACTTTTGAAGAGGATGCAAAAATAACTGCAAAGGTTTTAGGTATAGCTTTGACAAGAAGGGCGAATGGAGCAGCAGCTGATGTTCCACTTGCTGGTTTTCCGCACCATGCGCTTGAAACATATCTTCCAAAACTTGTAAAAGCCGGATATAAAGTTGCAATCTGCGAGCAACTTGAAGATCCAAAGTTTGCGAAAGGAATAGTTAAAAGAGATGTAATTGAAATTGTCACACCTGGTGTCGTTATTAGTGATAAACTTCTTGACAATAGAGTAAATAATTTTGTCTGTGCTTTGTTTTTTAAAAGTGATAAAGTTGGGGTTGCTTTTGCTGATGTTTCAACTGGCGAATTTTATGCAACCGAGGTTAAAATTGACGATTTGCCAAACCTGCTTGATACCATAACCCCAAGTGAAATCTTATACAGCAAATCGCTTAAAAATGTTGTTGAGCAAGTTCTTGAGAAAACTCAAATTAAACCTTTTCTTACGAAGCTTGAGGATTGGGTCTTCAAATATGATTATGCCTTTGAAATTTTAACGAATCATTTCCAGACGCAGTCATTGAAGGGGTTTGGGATAGATGAGTTTGAGCTTGGGATAATTTCAGCAGGTGCTATATTGCATTATCTTCAGGAAACGCAGAGAGCAAAATTATCTCATATAAGAAAAATTTCACGCTATGATACGGGAGACTACATGACCCTTGATCCAGCAACGAAGCGAAATCTTGAAATAACCGTTTCATATTCTGGGGAAACTGCCTATGGGACGCTTTTTTCAGTTATAGATAAAACGCAAACTCCGATGGGGGCAAGACTTTTAAAGAAATGGGTCTTGCGACCGCTTAGAAAACTTGAACCAATTCAAAAGAGACTTGAAGCCGTAAAAGAGCTTTATGAAAATCAAGAATTAAGAAAAGAGCTTTACAAAATACTTGGTGAAATTGGTGATCTTGAAAGATTAATCTCAAGGATAGCAATTCGGGCACATCTTCCAGGTACAACTGGAAGAGCAAATCCAAGAGATATGATTAACTTAAAAGAATCGCTCAAAAAAATTCCCAAGATAAAATCGCTTCTTGCAAATTCAAAATCAGATACGCTCCAAAAAATATCAAAGTTTTTAAACCCACTTACTGATGTTATCTCTTTAATTGAATTGGCAATTGTTGACGACCCCCCGGCAACTGTTGCGGATGGTGGAGTTATAAAAGATGGATATAACGCTGAACTTGATGAGCTTCGTTATATAACTAAGTCAAGCAAAGAATTTATAGCAAATTTACAGCAGAAAGAAAGAGAGAGAACTGGTATCCCAAGTTTAAAAATTGACTATAATTCTGTCTTTGGATATTATATTGAGGTTACGAAAACACATCTTGATAAAGTTCCTCCAGATTACATACGAAAACAAACGCTTGTAAATGCAGAAAGATTTATCACTCCAGAGTTGAAAGAATATGAAGAGAAAATTTTCACGGCTGAGGAGAAAATTTCTGCTCTTGAGGCTGAGCTTTTTAATCAAGTAAGGGAGAAAATTTCTGAGCATACAGAAGCAATTCAAAAGAACGCTCAGCTTATTGCGATGCTTGATTGTTTTGTTTCACTTGCTGAAGTTGCGGTTGAAAATAACTATACTTGCCCGATAGTTGATGATGGCGATGTGATTGAGATAAAAGACGGAAGACATCCTGTAGTTGAGAAAATTTTACCCCCCGGGGAAAAGTTTGTCCCAAACAGTGTTTATCTTGATAATTCTGAAAATCAAATTTTAATAATCACTGGTCCAAATATGTCTGGCAAAAGTGTTTTTCTAAGACAGGTTGGTTTAATAGTTTTGCTTGCACAGATTGGGAGTTTTGTTCCCGCAAGTTATGCTAGGGTTGGGATTGTGGATAGAATTTTTACAAGGGTTGGGGCATCGGATAACATTGCTGGAGGTGAGAGCACATTTCTTGTTGAAATGCATGAGATGGCGAACATTTTAAACAATGCAACACCTAAAAGTTTAATTTTGCTTGATGAAGTAGGGCGGGGGACAAGCACATTTGATGGTATTTCAATCGCTTGGGCTATAACTGAGTACATACACGAAAACCCAAAACTTAGGGCAAAGACAATTTTCGCAACTCATTATCACGAATTGAATGAGCTTGCGGAGCTATATCCAAGGATAAAAAATTTCAAAGCGGATGTTAGGGAAGTTGGTGATAAAGTTATATTTTTACATAAAATTGTCCCGGGGTATGCGGATCATAGTTATGGTATAGAAGTTGCTAAAATGGCAGGTTTGCCAAAGGAAGTTACTGAAAGGGCAAAGGAAATTCTTGCAAACCTTGAGCAAAAGGAGTTAACACCGCAGGGCAAAGTAAAGAAGAAAATTTCAAAAGAGGCATTAATGCAGAAGTTTCAGATAAGTTTGTTTGAATTAAATGATGATAGATTAAGGCAGGAAATTTTAAATCTTGATATTGACAATATGACACCTCTTCAAGCTCTTTTAAAACTTCAAGAGTTAAGGGGAAGGATAAAGAATGGGGAAATATAGTGAAAAAATAAAAAAAATAGTTGTTCTTCTATTTGCTTTGTTAAATTATGTGATTTGCGATATTGGTGACGGAATAATTAGAGAAAATGTTATGGAAAGATTGGTAATAATTAAGTTAAAATCAAAAATAAGAAAAGAAGGTAAGCGGTTTATAGAATTAACGGGATTTAGAGCAATTGATTTAAAGCTGAAAAAATTTAAAGCTGTGGAGATACAGGAGATATTTCCAAATCACAGAGATAAAGAATTAAATAGAATATATCTTGTAAGGTATACTGACAACATATCGCCCGAAATTGTAGCAAAAGAACTATCATACGAGCCTGAAGTTGAATATGCAGAACCTAAAATCATCCACACATTAGCTTTTGAGCCAAGTAATGACCCAAAGTATGTTGATGGTTCTCAGTGGGCGTTAAGAAAAATTCAAATAGAGTATGTTTGGCAAAATTTAATCATGGATTCAATTTTAATTGCAATTATTGATACAGGTGTGGATATACTACACGAGGATTTAAAAGATAATATATGGTATAATCGTAGAGAAATACCTAATAATGGGATAGATGACGATAACAATGGTTATATAGATGATGTAGTTGGGTGGGACTTTGCAGGGAGAGACGGATTTACTCCTGATAATCAGCCTTTTCCTGGGCATCCCCATGGTACTCATGTGGCTGGTATTGTTGCAGCTTCAACAAATAACGGCATCGGAATAGCGGGGGTATTTCCAAAATCAAAAGTTATGGTTGTTAAGGTTTCATCAGACGATCCTAATGACACTAGGATTATTTATGGGTATGAAGGGATAGTTTATGCAGTTGATAACGGGGCAAGAGTGATAAACTGCAGTTGGGGTTCTTACATGCCGTCAAAATTCGGTCAGGATGTGATAAATTACGCCATAAGAAATGGTGTTATAGTTGTTGCTGCAGCTGGAAATAAAAATAGTGAAATACCTTTCTACCCCGCCTCATATGAAGGGGTTATATCTGTGGCTGCTACTGACTCTTTAGATAGAAAAGCATATTTTTCAAATTTTGGAAAAAGAATTGATATCTCTGCTCCTGGTGTTAATATAATCAGCACTTTTCCGGGGAATAGATATGCCTACTTAAGTGGAACTTCTATGGCATCCCCTCATGTGGCTGGTGTAATTGCAATTTTACTATCACAAAATTTAGCTTTGACATCTGAACAAGTAAAACAAAAGATAAGAATAACAGCGGATAAAATTGATGATTTAAATCCGGAATTTAAATACAAACTGGGATATGGAAGACTAAATGCTTATAGGGCTTTGACACTTGAAATGCCGGCGGTGAAGGTTGAAGAGATAAACTTTGTGGATGAAAATTTGAATGGAGTTTATGAACCCGGAGAAAACATCAATGTGACGGGTATCTTGAAAAACTATTTAACAAGGGCTACTTCCCTTTACATTGAAGTTGTTGAGATCAGCGAAAATGCTTTGGAATCCTTAAATAGATTTATTTTTATTGGGGGAGTTGAAACTTTTCAAATAAAATTATTTCAATTTGGATTTAGGGTAAGTAATCAGGTTAATGAAAATACAAGAGCCCATATTGTTTTTAAGTTTTCGGATCAAAATTACCAATATGAGGATTACTATATAGTTAATCTCTTGATTAATCAAACTTTTCTTGATCATAATACGGATAGTTTAGTGGCTACAATTACAAGTCAGGGCAATATAGGGTTTAATGATTATCCAAATAATACTGAAGGTAGTGGATTTTTATTCCAAAAAATTGAAAACTTATTATTTGAAGGTGCTTTAATAGTTGGGATTGACAGCATTAGGGTTGTTGATTCAGCCAGAGATCACACTGGAAAGAACAAGGTTAACGATTTTAACATAGTCCATCGTTTTACTATTAAAGTCCCCGGGAGCTTAGCTCCGCAGGAAGGTTTGTGTATATTTGATGACAGTAGAGCCGCTGATAATAAAATTGGTTTAAGGTTTAAATTTGAAACATTTGCATACGATAGATATTTAATAGTTAAATTGACGATTAGAAATATTTCGGATTTAGTTTTTGAAAGCATCTTTGCAGGTATGTTTTTTGATTGGGATATTGGTTCAGTTTATAACAATAACCTTGTTTTTGATAGCACCTATCATATGGTGTATGTTTATGATTCTCTTAAATTTTCGGGTAGTTATGCCGGCGTTTCCTTACTTTATCCAAGAGAAAAAATTAACTTTTTTGGAATTGATAATGATTACAGGACTCCAGGCAATCCATTGCCAATATGGGATGGTTTTACAAAGAAGGAAAAATGGAAAGCTTTAAGCAGTGGAATTACAAGGACACAGGTCAAAAATACTGATGTTTCTTTTGTTATATCTGCAGGGCCGTTCGCCCTCCTACCAAATAATGAAATTATTGTATCTTTTGCAATATTTGCAGCCTCATCTCTTCAGGGTTTAAAGACTCTCTCATCTTTAGCCAATAATAAATGGAGTGAAATTTTATCCGGAGTGGGGAATAAACCACCCATATTTACCAAAAAAATGTCAAATGAAATTACTGTGAATGAAGGCGAAACCTTAAAATTTAAATTTGAAGCGATTGACCCTGATAATGACCCAATTTATTTTATCCCTATCAAAATACCTTTAAATGCAAATTTATCAACAAATGGCTACTTTGAATGGACTCCAAATTACGATGATGGCGGAGACCATATTATAAATGTTGGTGTCACCGATGGTATATATACGGTATCTTCTATAACTATTGCTCATGTTAACCGTAAACCTAAATTTGTAGCTTTTTTCAGCGATACCCTTATAGATGAGGGGGAAAAACTGGAATATAAATTTATTGCGTATGACCCCGATAATGACACCGTAAGATATCGTTTATCCTCACCTGTTCCTAATGCAAAGATTGATTCAAGTACAGGTGTTTTTACATGGAAACCAGATTTTTATCAATCTGGAGAATATCTTTTTAAAGTATTTGTATCTGATGCTCATATTTCAGATTCAGTTGAATTTAAAATAAAAGTTGTAAATATGGGCCCTTTGTTCCCTCCGAAATATGGAGTTGTAATAGATAGACCAAATGATCAAGGTTATTATCTCAAATTTTACTTTGTAAGATCAATAAATGATACCCTGTCATCTTCTTATTCCCCTGACTCGGCTAAAGTAGAATTTTACGAGATTTTAAGGGAGGGAGAAAATTCACCAGAGTCATTTTTTATATTTTATCCGCTTGGGAACTCAGACACAGTTGTAGTTGATGTTCCAACATATGGTGATACTACGTTAAGAAGTTATTATATTAGGTCAGGTAATAGGAGAACCTATTCATCTTTGATATATGTTGGAAGTGCTAAACCAGTGGATAACATTCCACCGGAACCAATTCCACTTAATTCCCTTAGAGCTTATGATGATAAAAGCGATAACGGCACGAAAATAGTGTTAAATTTTAAACTTTCACCAAGCGATGGAAAAACCTGGTCAGACGGTAAATTTGTTTACCCAGAGTTAATAGGTTACAAAGTTTATAAGGATAATGAATTTTTTACAATCATACCACCGGGAGATTCAATTGTATCAATTGACGTTGGAGATAGAATTAAACACTTCTATTCAATATCTGCTTTTGATGGGGTAAATGAATCGGAAAGATCATCCCCTAACTTTGCTATCGCTATTGACAATACATTGTTTTGCGATTTTAACGCTGATTATGAAGTTAATATATTTGATTTATATCTGTTTGCATTAAATTTTGGCACAGATTTTGACACATATCCGGAATTTGAGGCTTTATTTGATTTGAACGATGATTTGAAAATAGATGTTCAAGACTTGATTATATTTTCAAGAAACTTTGGCATAAAAATTGTAGATAAAAAGTGATATAAATCACATTACCTCCTTGACAAATGTTTTTTTGTTTATTATATTATATCGTGAAAAAGGTCTTGACAAATTAATTTTTTTGAATTATATTTATAGCAAAGTTTCAGTTTTTTCGTTTTAAAATCTTGACAATTTGAGTTTTTTGTATTATATTTAAGACAGTAGTGAGAATGAAGTAAAAAATGTGTGAGGTGTTTGGAATGGAAAATTGATAATGATTTGGCTATAAGTGGGAAATTGTAGAAGTGCTAGATTTTTAACAAAATTTTAAAAACAAAAATAAAATCATGGAGGTAACATGAAGGTTAAGTCATTGTTTGTTTTAATTTTATTTCTCATAACTGGAAATTTACTCGCTCAATCCGTTGAAAATTATATTTGGCCATTCACAGTTGGTCCTACAAGTAAAGGGGTTCAGGTAACAAAGGTTAAGATTACAGCTGGTAGTTCTGCTCTTTCAATTAATAGTTTAACACTTACTTATAATACCAGTGGAATTAATCTGAGTGACTTTGATTCAGTATCTATCTACAGAAGTGATGTGTCTGGTTCAAGATTGTTAGCTACAAAAACAGGCTTAAGTGGAGGTGATGGTACTACTATTGGCTATAATGTTAATATCCAGGTTGATGCTAATAAGAGTACTTATTTGTACATCGTTGTTTCACTTAAAGCACCGGTTAACACAACTGGCACTTTTAGATTCAATGTGACTCAAACTAACCCACCTGTAGCAATAACACAAGATAATGATAATATTACAGTTTCTTCAACTTATTTCGCTTTTTTGAGCGCGGAAGCATTGGATGAAAATAGCGATGGGAAGGTTGAGAAGATAAGGATAAGAATGAACGATCAGATTAATGATGCAACTTTAGTACCATCATCATTTACAGTTAAAAGAAGAACACAGGCTGATGAAACAGAATCAACCATTAATGTAAGCTCTGTTTCAACGGGTGCGACTGCAAATGATAATATTTTTGAAATTATCCTTGCCAATCCTGCTCCAAAAAGCACAGGTGATTACTATGAGGTTAATTTTGATGGGAGCACTCCAACGATTAGAAACCTCTCTGGTACATTAACTGCACAAACGCAATTTTTAGCCACGGTTGATAAAGCATTACCTGTCATTGTTAGAGTTACCACGAAAGATAATGATAGTAACGGAAAACTTGATGCTCTTGATTTTGAATTCAGCGAAAATGTTGTTATTGGTGATTCATCAGCGGCTGATGGAATGGATAATTTAGTTGTTACCAATGTTGTTATTAATAATAGTGATTACTCGTCAACGGTTCCTGTTACGTCAGTTAAATCTTTTGCATTAAATGAAGTTGGGTATAATACGGGCGTAACCCCAGTAGTAACATACAGTCGGGCAGGAAAGAGTACGATTTTGGATCGTGAGGGGCAGGAAATAAGAGATGGGCTAAGTGTGACATCAGTTGATGGGGCAAAGCCTCGGCTCGTCAAGATATGGACACTTGATACTAATAAAGATGGTAAACTTGATAAATTTGCAGCGATATTTTCTGAACCGATAAGAATCCCGGCTACTGATACTGTTGGGGGCAAGAATGATACTATTAGAGTTTTTAAAATCAATTCTTCAACAGGTGCAGGTGCTACGGATTATTATGTTAGATATTATAAAAATCAATCTCAACGATATGGTGGTTTTATAAGACTTGCGACGGCTCCGCTTACGCTTGGGGATTCTATCCTTGTTGATATAATTGGTCCCGGGTATTATGATACGGGGATTTCGTTTAATGTTGCCTTTGATACTTCCGAAGCATTGAGTAACAGACAAAATACTTATTATACAATCCTTGATGCAGCTGGAAACATTGCGGATGCAATTTCTTCTATTACAACCACTGATGGGGCAGAGCCTGTTCTTTTGAGTGCAGTTACACAAGATACTGACGGAAATGGTAAAATTGATAGATTTTTGCTCACATTTAGTGAAAAGCTTGATACTACTGGCATTACATCATTGCTTTCATCGGGTATGACATTTACAACTCAATTGCCTTTCAGATCTGGACAAACATATAATATAAAGACGGTGTATCCAGCGGTTGATTTGATTCAAGCCCCTAATGACCAACATATATTAAAAGTAACAGTTGAAAAGCTTGGTGGTCAAGATGTTCCATTTAATACTGCGGATAGGCCGGTATTTTCATATACCCCGGGTAATCTGAAAGATGCTGCGGGTAATAAGACATCAGCTATAACAGGATTTGTACTTTCTGACAACGCAGCTCCGGTTTTGTATTGGGCTGTGTTCTATGATGATGATAAGAATGGGAAATTTGATAAAGTTTTGTTGAGATTTACCGAAGATATATATAACCCAAGCATTACGGAATTGAACAATTTAGATGGTGTTCGGGTAAATGCAAAAGTTAAAGTGTTTAGTTATAACTCACAAATAAGTGTAGTTCCAGGTTCATTTGTGGAACAGTATAATGCACAAACGTTAACTTCGGATATATGGGTTAATTTGGATACATCTGATTCTGATATACCGCGTGGGACAGATCCGGTCGCTCAGGGTATGAGGGTTGAATATGTGCAAGATGGAACTACATCAGACCTTGTTGATGCGAATAATCAGGCTATAGTTGTCAGCACAACATTGTCGGGAGGTGCTATAAAAGACGCGGCGAAACCGCTTGTTCATAAAGCAGAAACGATGGATCTTAATAAGAATGGTAAGATTGATCATTACAAGATTTATTTCACTGAAAAAGTCAAAGATAGCTCATTTGATGGCTTTACAACAGATTCAACAATTGGGAATGTGGTAAGCAATTGGGTTGTGAAGGGATATACCGGTGTTAGGTTTGATCCAACTGTTTCTGGTGATGTGAAAAATGATAGTATAATTTACATTGCATTTAATGAAAGTGGCGCTTTTGATACCGATAAAAAACCAGATGTTCTGCTTAGCAATTCCACGCTTGTTGATTTAGCAGATACCACTGATTTTTCGCCAAGTTTTGCCGATTCAATTAAAACTGGTGTTGACGAGTTAGATCGCGCAAACCCGGTATTATATCAAGCTATTGGTCAGGTTAATAGCAAGAATTTGAGAATTTGGTTTAGCGAACCAGTAGTATCAGGCGTAGCGCCTACACAATTTATATATGATAATGAAGGTACAGGTAATGATAGGGCAAAGAATGTTGTGGGTGTGACAGGAAGTGGTGCGGTTTATACGCTTACTACTGATGATACATTAACGGTTGACGATGTGGAAAGGGATTCGTTAGGGGTGCTTCAAAATAATGTTATAAAGGATGCTGCTAACAATATAGCTATTAATTTTGGTGGGGCGACAAAGATTTCAATTGATGATAGGATACCGCCTACAGTTACTAAGATTGAATTTTATGATAGAAATAATAATGGTAAACTTGATAGCATGGTTGTTTACTTTAGTGAAGATATAAACTTACTTTCAGTTGATGGAAATCTTGGACTTGGCAAGAGAGGGAATCCGGTGACAACATGGGTAGTAAGTGGAAGGAGTAATGTTAGGGCTTCGTTATTTGGTTTTCCATCGGTATCGTCTGACAGAGTGCCTTTTGTTTTTGATGAGATTCCAGGTGATGAGGGAGATACTGGTGAAATGCCTGATGTAACAGTAACAGGTTCAACTATTGCTGATTTCAAACCTAATTATCTGGTTAATGTGACATCTGCTGATATTGTTGAGACAGACAAGGCTGGACCGGCTATTATGAATACTCCGCTTACAAAGATCGTTGCGCCAAATGTTGTAGAAGTTAGGTTCAGTGAACCTGTTAAATCAGCTACATTTAGTGGTGCGGATCTTGAATTTCAAATTGCCTCAACTGGTCGTTCTCTTAATAATAATCAAATGACTTCGGTTAAGTTGCTTGATGGTGGGAGAACGGCGCGTGTATTCTTTGACAATAACTATTTTGTGTCAAGTGCAAGTGGTGAATATAAGGTAAGATTTTCTGGCTCTGGTGTGGTCACTGATGCAGCTGGTAATGGTAATACTCAGACCGGTCTTCAAAATCTCACATATGCAGTTACGGTAGCTTCACCAAGTGGTAGTGTTACAGCTCTTCCGGCGCAGATTCAGGGTGCTATACTTGAAGCTAAGTTTAAGCGTTCAAGCAATGATCCGTTCAGCAGTGAATACAAGGAAGGATATATTCAGGTGACAAGGTATGAGATTTATCGTCGCCTTGCTGGTGATGCTGGGGCACCACTGTATCCGGTATTTAGCTTTGTGCCACCTTCAAAGAATACGGTGAGCGGAGATACAATAGCTGTAAGATTTGTTCCAATACCACTTGATACGCTTGTTTACGATTACTTTATAGTTGCAGTTGCTGGCGATAAAGCTTCTGGTAGGGAAGCTGAACCATTGAAGATTGAGAATATCAATAATTATATTGTTGCAAATCTTAGCCTCAAGGGTGAAGGTGCGTTGCCGGGTATAGAGTCAGTTAGCTCAGGGCTTGTATACCTTGGTAGCGCGAAGCTTCCGGCTGATTTGACGCCACCTGCTGCACCTGGCAAGTTTATTGTGGTTGATGATCCTGCGGATAATGGTTTAGGTTTGATTGCGAGGTTTGAGCTTTCACCTGATGATGGTAAGTTTATTGAATTTACAACCTGGGCCGGTACTCAAAGGATACCGCTTGTAAGTGGTTACAATATTTATGACGGTACAGGGAAGCTTATAGCAACGATTCCAGCTGGTGTTAAAGAGTACAGATTTAATGCGCTCAACAGAGAGCTCAATACTTATGTAATTAGGGCAACCGATGGTGGAAATGATTCTGAGCCATCAGCTCCAAATAAAGCTATTGCTGTTGATAATTCAGTGGTTGGTGATTTCAATTCAGATAGGAGAGTGGATGTTTTTGACCTTGTGATCTTTTCCAAGTTCTATGGTTTAGGTTCAAGTGATGGTGAGTATGACGTTGTTTTTGATCTCAATCGTGATGGGCAAATTAATATCTATGATCTTGTAGAATTCAGCAAAGTTTTTGGTACATCAGTTTCAAGCAAAGTGAATGTACCTGAAAAGCTTGGATATTTGAAGGGTGATATAAAGATAGATACTGAGACACTTGAAGGTGAGAGGGTGAGCGCAATATTGAAGCTTACTGGGGTATCAAATTTGAAAGGTTATCAGTTTAACATAAAGATTGAGAATGGAGAGATTGAGAGAGTAGATGGGGGCAAGGAATTTGGCTTGTTTGTTGAGAAAGCTTCCGCCAGCGGAAGGCTTGTCGCTGGCGTCTCGCTGGCGGAGGTTTCCTCCGAACCGGAGCTTGTGAGTCTTGTGATTAAGGTTAAAGACCCATCTGAGCCGGCGAGGATAGAAATCAATGATATTGTTGTGATTACCAATAATGATGAAGCAGGCTTATTGAACAATGTTTCCTATGAAGCGAATATTATTCCGAAGAAATTCGCTCTTATGCAGAACTATCCAAATCCGTTTAACCCATCAACAACTATAAGGTTTGATATCCCGAAAGAAGCAAGAGTTAAGGTGGTAATATATGATATTATGGGCAGACAAGTTAGGACGCTTGTTGATGAGGATTTAAAGCCTGGAGTATATAAGATAACCTGGGATGGGCGGAATGATAATGGTGAGATACTCTCAAGCGGGATTTATTTCTATAGGATAGTGGCTGATAAATTTGTGGATGTTAAGAAGATGGTATTGTTGAAGTAAGATTTAAATTGAACCCCTCCCCTATAGATGGGGAGGGGTTTTTAAATTAAAAAATAAAATGAATGGGGTAGATATGAGAAAGGTTTTTGAAATTATTTTGTTAGTTTTGTTTACAACCTTTATTACAAATGGTGGGCAGAATCAAAGAGCAAGGGTTTTTATTGATTTTAATACTAAAGCTGGTAATCAAAATTTAGTCCAATTTTATTATCCATTTAGAGCTGGGGATACTTTGTATTTTGAAATTAGAGGGGATTCCCTTGCTGGGTTGATAGCTTATGATTTTAGGATTGGTTATGATACAAGTTATTTCCAATTTCTTACAGCAACAGCAAATAGTAATATATCAGGTGAAGTCAATGTTTTAAGGTTAAATGGTGGTTCGTTATTCACTGAAATAAGTAACGAGGTAACCCCTGGAGAGGTAGTTTTTGCGACATTGCTTAGGTCACAGGATTCAAGTAAATATGTAAGTGGTTCTGGTCTTTTGGGGGTTTTGAGTTTTAGAGTTAAGTCTAGTAATTTTACTAGTAAAATTAGAGTCATTAAAGCTAATTTTCTTGATTATCAAAATGGGAAAGACACAATAACTTATAATGTTGATTATACGGTTGGATCAGTGCAATTAGTTAACATAAGTGAAGCTCGGGTTGATGCAGATAGTAATTATGTACCTGATAAATTAGATCAGATTTTAGCAGTTGAAGGAATAGTAACATCAATAAATTATACTGCTTCAGCGGGTAGCTCATCATATTATATACAGGATGGGACTGGTGGTATAAATGTATTTTTAAGTGGTCAGGTAGTTAATCTTGACCCTGGTGATAGGATTAGGGTTGTAGGTAAAATAATTCAATTTAGAGGTTTAACTGAAATCTCGCCATTTGATAGTAGCGGTATTATTTTAATTTCAAAAGGTAACCAAATTCCTTCGCCTGTTAGAATAAGTGTAAGAAATTACCTTGCAAATGCTGAGGCATATGAGGGTCGTTTAATAAGGATTGATTCACTTTGGAAAGCGAGTGGAACATGGCCCAGGGAAAATTTGGATGCAAATTTATTATTTGTATCATTTGATAAACAAGATACAATACTAATAAGGATAGATCGTGATACTGATATTGATGGGCAGAGGGAGGTTCAATACCCTGTAAGTGTAGTTGGGATAGCAAGTCAATTTACAAATAAAATCCCGCCGAATGATGGGTATCAAATTTTGCCAAGATTTTATACAGATTTTATACCTATAAATTTGCCACCATCAGCATTTAGTTTAACATCCCCGGGGGATAATTATAGTTTTCAATTTTTGTTTGGCGATACTTTATTAACATTTACATGGGATAAAAGCATGGATTTGAACGTGCCCCCAGATTCTGTAATGTATAAATTTCAAATTTATTTTCCATCAACAGGCAGGTTATTTAAGCGGGATTCATTAACTACAAATTCATATAATCTAACTTATTCAGAGATTTTGCCATACTTCTTGGGAACAGATACGGTGATTACAGGACAGTGGAGAGTTATAGCGTTTGATTCAAAGGGTGCGGAGACAAGTTCAAATCAGATATTTAATATTATATTGAGGAAAAAACCTGTCTTGGTTTCTGAATACAGTGAGATACCGAAGGAATTTGCACTTTATCAAAATTATCCGAATCCGTTTAACCCGACGACTTTAATCAAGTTTGATGTTCCAAAGGAGACAAATGTTAAGATAGTAATTTATGATATTCTTGGGAGGGTTGTAAAGAATCTTGTGGATGAAAATCTTAAACCAGGAGCATATAAAGTTATATGGGATGGTACAGATGCTTCAGGTGCAAAGTTGCCAAGTGGGATATATTTTTATAGTATGATTACAGAGAACTATATAAATGTGAAAAAAATGGTGTTGCTTAAGTAAGGGAGTTATATTGCCGGATAATATTCCTTTTAATTGCCCTTGCTACCCTTTGGGAGCAAGGGTTTTTTGTTTTATTATAGGGGTTATAAAGTAATCTTTGCGTTTCGTAATTTAACTCATTGTTTCACATAGTGAAACAGTGAAATTATTGGCTATTGACATGAATTGGGATATTTTTTATCTTAATTCTGGATAAAAGATAATTTGAAAGTTCATGTCCATCGCACAAAAAAATAACTCAGTTGAGAAAGCGTTTGCAATTTTATCTGTTTTTTCGCAAAATGGGGGGAAATTTGAGTTTGGGGTTGGGGAGATAAGTAAAATTTTAAAAATGCATAAAGCCACTGTTCATAGATTTCTTCGCTCGCTGGAGAAAATTGGGGTTATTGAAAAAAATAGCGAGACAGGGAAATACAGGTTAGGACTTAAACTTTACGAACTTGGGAATAGTGTGTCGTTAAAGAAAATTATGGTGGATAGAGCGAGAAAGTATCTTGAGGATTTGCATTGGTATTTGAACGAGACTGTTCATTTTGCAACGCTTAAAAACGGGGAGGTTGCGTATCTTGATAAAATAATTGCCGATAGGAATTTTGTTATAATTTCGGAAGTTGGGAAGCGACTTCCTGCACATTGCACGGGGCTTGGTAAGGCAATGCTTGCTTTTTTGCCTGAAAAGGATGTTAAAAGAATTATAAAGGAGAAGGGGTTGAAAAAATTTACAAAAAACACGATAACGAATCGGAAAAAGTTTTTTGAGGAATTGAAAAGGATCAGGGAAAGAGGTTATGCAATTGATGATGAAGAGATTGAAGATGGCTTAAGATGTATTGCGGCGCCCGTTTTTAATGGTGAGGGGAAAGTAATAGCAGCGGTTAGTATTTCTGGACCATCAAGCCGAATAAATGAAGAAGTCTATGATGAGTATTCAAAATATGTGATTAAAACTGCAAAGTTAATTTCAGAAGAGCTTAAAAATATAGATTGGGGAATGTTGGGATGTATGAGTTAAATGAATTAACACATAAAGTTGGGGTTATCGGTAAAGTTCTTGAGCTTAAGAATTTCATTGGTGGTAAATTTGTTGATTCGGTGAGTGGTAAAAGGTTTGAGAGCAGATATCCTGCAACGAATGAGGTTATCGCAACTGTTCCTGAAAGTGGCAAAGAAGATGTTGAAATGGCGGTTAAATCGGCGGTTGAGGCTTTTAAAGTTTGGGGGAAGATGCCTGTTAAAGAGAGAAGTAAGTATTTGATGAGGATTTCGGAGCTTATTATGGATAAACTTGATGAGCTTGCATATCTTGAGTCAATAGATGTTGGGAAGCCGATAAAGCTCTCAAAGGGGATGGAGGTGCCGCGGGCGTCTTATAATTTTTCTTTCTTTGCTGAGTTTGCGAAGTATGTTCATACGGAGTTTTATGAGACGGATGATCGCGGGGCGATAAATTATGTTTTGAGGCGTCCAGTTGGTGTTGCAGGATTAATAACACCATGGAATCTTCCACTTTTGCTGACTACCTGGAAGGTTGCTCCATGTCTTGCAGCTGGAAATACATGTATAATAAAGCCCTCTGAGCTCACACCGATAACTGCGACAAAACTTGCGGAAATAGCAGCTGAGGCTGGGCTTCCGGATGGGGTTTTAAATGTTGTTCATGGTTTTGGTCCTAATTCGGCAGGTGAGTTTATTGTTGCACATCCAGAGGTAAAATTGATCTCGCTTACAGGGGAGACAACCACAGGTCAAACTATAATGCGAACTGCTTCACAGCATCTTAAAAAACTGTCCTTTGAACTTGGGGGTAAAAATCCAAATATAATTTTTGCTGACGCAGATATTGAGCAGGCGCTTGATGTAACGATTCAGTCAAGTTTTTCCAATCAGGGCGAGGTTTGCTTGTGTGGTTCAAGGATTTATGTTGAGAGAAAAGTTTATGATGAGTTTGTTGAAAAACTTGTTGAGCGTGCTAAAAAAGTTAAAGTTGGAGATCCGCTTGATCCGGAAACTGATATGGGGGCGTTGATAAGTGAAGAGCACCTTCAAAAGGTGCGCACCTACCTTGAAATAGCAATTGAAGACGGTGGCAAAATCTTAACAGGAGGTAAAACGCCAGAGCACCTTCCTGAAAAATTTAAGTCAGGAAATTGGCTTGAACCTACCGTAATCGTGGGGTTAAATGATAACTGCAGAGTTATAAGAGAAGAAATCTTTGGTCCAGTTGTAACTATCTCACCATTTGATACAGAAGAGGAAGTTATTGAGAGAGCAAACAATACGCATTATGGGCTTAGCGCAACGATTTGGACAAAAGATTTAACAAGAGCACATCGCGTTGCTGGGCAAATTGAAGCCGGCGTCATATGGATTAACACATGGTTTTTGAGAGATCTGAGAACCCCATTTGGTGGGATGAAAATGAGCGGAATCGGAAGGGAAGGTGGAATTTATAGTTTTGAATTCTATACGGAGCTTAAAAATGTGTGCATAAAACTGTAGGTCAGGCGAGATAAAGGTAAAACCAATTTAAATTATTTCCATGTCAAATTATATTGAAATTTTTGCAGATGAACTATACTCAGCTGAGGTTAACTTAACCCCTATTGAGCCGTTGACATCAAGAAATGGAAGCATGACAATTGAGGATGCTTATAAAATTCAACTTAAAAATGTTGAGAGGAAGTTAAAAAGTGGTTGGAGGATTAAAGGGAAGAAGATTGGGATTACAAGTTTTGCGGTTCAGAGAATGCTTAATGTAAACCAGCCTGATTTCGGTTATCTTTTTGATACGATGTATGTTGAGGATGGGGGAGTGATCAAGCTTAGCAGTTTAATTCAGCCAAGGGTTGAAGGTGAGATTGCATTTGTAATGGAAAAGGATTTAAGTGGACCTGGAGTTACGGAAGCAGATGTTTTAAGAGCCACAGCCTTCGTTGTTCCATCAATTGAAATAGTTGATAGCCGAATAAAAGATTGGAAAATAAAAATTCAAGATACAATTGCAGATAATGCTTCTTCCGGTTTGTTTGTTCTTGGCGGTAAGAAGACATTGGTTGATAATCTTGATTTTAGATGTTTGGGGATGATACTTGAGCAGAATGGTGAAGTTGTTGTTTCTGGAGCTGGTGCAGCTTCACTTGGAAATCCTGTAAAGGCAGTCGCATGGCTTGCAAATAAACTTTCAGAATTTGGCGAGTATTTAAGAGCTGGTGAGATCATCCTTTCAGGGGCGCTCGCCCAACTTGTGGTCCCGAAGAAAGGTGATTTTTTCAAAGTATCAATTCAAAAACTTGGAAGCGTGAGTGTAAAATTTGAGTGAAATTAAATCATGTATGCAAGGTTTACAAGGTTTCTTGATAAATTTGTTGAGTTTAGACTTTCACATTATTCAGATTGGCTTGAATCAGGTGAACTTGTGATGCCATACGAGATATTTGAAGACTTCAGGGTTAGAAACAAAATTACTCTTGTTGCAGATACCGAAGAGGATAGGCGAAAGATAAACGAGTATTTAAAGCACCTTATCAGGTTAAACATCAAAACTCCTGATGAGATTGACCTTGATGAATATTTTCCAACAAAATTTTAGTTAAAAATGCAAAATGGGAAAGTTAAATGTGCGATTGTTGGAAGTGGGAACATAGGGACTGATCTTTTGATAAAAATTCTGCGATATTCAAAAAATCTTGAACCAGTTATGATGATCGGGATAGATCCAAGTTCTGATGGGCTTGCGCGGGCAAAGAGGCTTGGGATTGAAACAACTTATGAGGGAATAGAGGGATTTTTAAAAAGGAAAGATGTTGTTGAGCAGGTTAAAATTATATTTGAGGCAACAAGTGCGAGGGCACATCTTCAAAATGCTCCGATTTATGAAGAGCTTGGGAAAATCGCAATTGACCTAACTCCAGCTGCTATAGGTCCTTATGTTGTTCCCCCGGTGAATTTAGGAGAACATCTTGACAAGTTAAATGTTAACTTAATAACTTGTGGTGGTCAGGCAACGATCCCTATGGTTTATGCTGTTTCAAGAGTCGTTGATGTCCATTACGCTGAGATCGTATCCTCAGTGGCAAGCAAGAGCGCTGGACCTGGGACAAGGCAAAATATAGATGAATTTACACAAACAACTGCTAAGGGTCTTGAGGTTATCGGTAAAGCAAGGAAGGGGAAGGCGATAATAATTTTAAATCCTGCCGAACCACCAATTATTATGAGAAATACTGTCTACACGATAACAGATGAATGCGATATTGAGGAGGTTAAAGAATCAATTTATCAAATGGTTGATGAGGTTAAAAAATATGTCCCGGGGTATAACCTAAAATCTGAGCCAATTTTTGACCCACTTGATAAATATCCGATAAAGATACCTGGTTATGGCGAGTTCAACCGTGGTTATAAAGTGACAATTTTACTTGAAATTGAAGGTGCAGGGCATTACCTGCCTAAATATGCCGGAAACCTTGATATAATGACATCAGCAGCACTTAGAGTTGGGGAGCTTTTTGCCGAGAAAATTTTAGAAAAGTCAACAGTTCAATAAACAATAGGAGCCAAAAAATGGACAAAAAAATTATCATAAATGATGTGACGCTTCGCGATGGGATGCATGCGATGTCCCATCAATACGAAATTGAAGACATGGTTGAGATAGCGAAGGCGCTTGATGAAGCTGGGGTTGATATAATTGAGGTTTCACATGGGGATGGTCTTGCTGGAAATGCAATAAATTATGGTTTTTCAAAATATCCAGAAACAGAATACATTTCAGCAGTTGCTGATGTATTAAAGAATGCAAAACTTGATGTGTTGCTCTTACCAGGAATTGGTACAATCGCTGAGCTTGAGGTTGCCATTGATCTTGGTGTCAAAGTTGTAAGAATTGCAACACATTGCACTGAGGCGGATATAGCAATTCAGCATATTGAGTATTCAAAAAAGAGGGGACTTGATGTTGTAGGTTTTTTGATGATGGCGCATATGATCACGCCAAGTGAGCTTGTAAAACAGGCTAAAATAATGGAGCAGGCGGGGGCTGATTGCGTCTATGTTGTTGATTCAGCAGGGGCGATGCTTCCGCAAGATGTTGCAGATAGAGTTAAAGCTTTTAAGGATAATTTAAGTTGCCAGGTTGGATTTCATGCTCATCATAATCTTTCGCTTGGTGTAGCAAATTCGCTTTCTGCTGTTCAAAATGGGGCAGATAGAATTGACGCATCTCTTTGTGGGCTTGGCGCTGGAGCAGGAAATGCCCCACTTGAGGTTTTGATCGCTGTCTTTAATAAAGCGGGGATAAAAACAAATTGTGATCTCTATAAACTAATGGATGCTGCTGAAAATCTCGTCAGACCAATGATGAAAAGAAAGAATGTTGAAGTTATAATTGACAGAGATAGTTTATCGCTTGGATATGCTGGGGTTTATTCGTCATTTTTGCTCCATGCGAAAAGAGCAGGACAAAGGTTCGGAGTTGATACAAGAGATATTTTAGTTGAACTTGGACGCAGAAAAATGGTCGGAGGACAAGAAGATATGATAATTGATGTTGCGGTTGAACTTGCAAAGAAATTAGGGAGAGAAATTGAGGTTGGATAAAAAATAAACTTTGTAAAAATGTGTCGGCAAAAACACAAAAAAACAAGAGTAGTAAATTAAAGCAAATTGCAAGGTATCTTCATCAGTGTGAGGTTGAAAGGAAAGAAGCTGATCAAATTGTAAGGGCGTATCCCGAGCTTACAATTGATGATGCATATTTGATTCAGAAAGAGCTTGTTGGTATTAAACTTTCGCAAGGGGGTAAAATCATCGGATATAAACTTGCTTTTACAACACGCACCAAACAAAGGTCAATGGGGATTTCAAGTGTTGGCTTTGGTTATCTTTTCAATTATATGAAAATAGATGATGGCGGGGAACTTAACTTAAATCATCTAATTCATCCCAAGGCGGAAGCAGAGATTGCTTTTATAATTGGGGAGGATCTCTATGGGGATGTTTCACCTTATGAGGTGATTGAAGCGACGAAATTTGTTGCACCTGCGATTGAATTTGTTGATTCAAGGTATAAAGATTTTAAATTTGATTTAATTGATGTGATTGCTGATAACTTTTCAGCGTCAAGGTTTGCAATTGGGGCAGATGTAAGAAAACCGAGCGAAGTTGATTTAAGATTATCTGGGGTTATTTTTGAGAGAAATGGCATTCCTGAAAAAACTGGTGCTTTGGGGGCTGTGCTTGGGAACCCGGCAATTGCTGTAGCACAACTTGTTAAGTTTCTCTCAAAGCGTGGGGAAAAAGTTAAATCTGGAAGCATAATTTTAACTGGAAGCATAACCGAAGCAATTGATGTTAAAGAGGGGGATTTTATAAAAGTCACAATATGTGGTGTAGGTGAAGTTTCAACTTTCGTTGTGAAAAAATAAAGGGATATTTATATGCCAGTTGTAATTATAAATATGCTTGAAGGAAGGACAAGGCAGATGAAGAGAGAGTTAATAAAAAAGGTGACAGACGCTGTCGTTGAATCTTTAAAAGTTAACCCTGAAAGCGTTCGTGTGATAATCAATGAGATTTCAAAAGAAAATTTTGCTGTTGCGGGCTTACCAATTGAAGAATACAGGCAGAAAAAGGAGAATGGGCTTTTAGGGATGAAAACCATTAAAAAGACAAATGAAAAATAAAACGGAGGTGCTATTATGTCAGTGCAGTATGAGATCAAGCAAAAGGTAATTGAACCGAAACGACTTGCGTTTGATTATCTTTTGAAAAGATATGGGAACAGACAGGCTTCAAGATACGAAGAGGCAACAGTTGATATCCAGCAGAGGGAAAACTTTCACTACAGACCGACTTGGAGAGAAGGGGTGGAAATTTTTGATAAGAATTATTCCGAGTTGAAATTGACTGATTATTATGCTTTCCTTGATCCGAGGCAGTATTACTATTACACTTACAATGCAACAAGGGCGAAAAATTATGAGGCTGTTGATAAGTATTTTGAATTTTGCGAGGAGCGTGGTTTTTTTGAAAAGGTGGATGAAGATTGGCTTAAAGTTTTTAACAGGTATTTCGTGCCGTTGAGACATCTTGAATATGCAGGTTGGATTTTGCTTGTGGGGGTTGCGAGATTTGGTTATGGGACCTCAATAACTCAATGTGCGGAGTTTAACGCTTGTGACAAGTATGGGAATGCACAGCTTATAACAAGAATTGCTTTTGAGCTTCCTGAACCAGATGGTGATATTTTTGAAAATGCTAAAAAGACATGGCTTGAGGACAAAATTTTTCAACCCTTGCGAGAATATGTTGAGAAGCTGTTGACTGTTCAAGATTGGGGTGAAGTTTTAATAGGTCAAAACCTCGCCGTTGATGTTTTCATTAATCCGCTTGTTCATATTGAACTTGATAATCTTGCTGTTGAGAATGGGGTTTCAATCTTTTCGTTCTTTAGCAAGTATTTTTACGATATGTATAAAGATAATATGCGCTGGACAGAAGAATTGTTCAAGGTTTTGCTTGCCGATCCAAATTATGGTGAAAGCAATAGGAAATTTATTGAGTCAAAGTTGAATTATTACGCTGGTAAAATTTCAAGTGCTGTTGATGAATTTGCAGATATTTTCAAAATGCCAAGGAAGAAAGGTGATTTTAAGAAAGCAAAAGAGAATGTATTAAATCATGCGCGTGAGGTCTATGGCAAACTTGGTTTAAACATCAAAATTTAAAAAGGGGAGGTGCAGAGATGGTAGCAGTAGAAACAAAAAGGGAAAGATTTGTGTCGGTTGATATTCAGAAAACCGAGGAGGGTTATAATGTTGTGCAGGCAATTTTAAAGGATAACCCTGGAGCGAGGATTGATGAATTCCCCGGTTATTACAAGGTAAAGCATCCTGAAAAACTTATTGTTAATCGTGAGACGGTTGAAAAATTTATGGGACGGCCGTGGGACACGCAGGAATTTAACCTTGTGATAATTTCTTACGCTGGAAACTTCGCTGAGTGGGATGATGAGAAAATCTTGATTCAGTGGGATACTCATATGTAAAAAAATTAAAAATACAACGGAGGTGCAAGGCTATGGCGAAAAAGAAATTAACACTGGCTCAAAAGTATCATATTTACACGCGTGGACTTGATTGGGAGCCAACTTATGTTAGCAAAAAAGATATTTATCCGTATGCTGAATATGAGGGGATTAAAATCAAGGATTGGAACAAGTGGGAAGATCCGTTCAGAATGACTATTGAAGCATATTGGAAATATCAAGCTGAAAAGGACAGAAGGTTTTATGCGATACTTGATGGATTCATTCAGAATCAAGGGCATTTAACTCTTTCTGATGCAAGGTATTTGAACTCAATTAAACTTTTCATTCAGGGCGTCACACCGCTTGAGTATATGGCTCATCGTGGTTTTGCTTTTGTCGCAAGGCATCTTCCTGGGGCTGGTCCGAGAACCGCGGGATTTTTCCAGTCAATGGATGAGCTAAGGCATACCCAAATTGAGGTTCACGCAGCAAGCAATTTTAATAAATATTATGATGGCTTTCATTCAATGACGCATATGCATGATAGGGTTTGGTATTTAAGTGTTCCAAAATCTTATTTTGATGATGCTGTGACTGCTGGACCATTTGAGTATGTAACTGCAATTTCGTTTTCGTTTGAATATGCTTTGACAAATTTGCTTTTCGTTCCATTCATGTCAGGCGCTGCTTATAACGGAGATACGCCGACGATGACATTTGGCTTTAGTGCGCAATCCGATGAATCAAGGCATATGACGCTTGGCTTACAGGTAGTGAAATTTTTGCTTGAGCAACATGAGGATAATGTTCCGATAATTCAAAGATGGATTGATAAATGGTGGTGGCGTGGATATAGGTTGACATCTCTCGTTGGAGCAATGATGGATTATATGCTTCCGAAAAGAGTCATGTCGTGGAAGGAATCATTTGAACTTTATATTGAAGATCAAATACTTGAAGGATTGTTCAGGGATCTTGAAAGGTATGGAATTAGACCACCTTTACATATGGAGCAATCCATCAAGGAGAAGGAATTTTTATCGCATGATGTTTATTGGATTTTGTTCTCATTTACATTTGCAGCAGCTTTCCATTCATGGATTCCAAAAGAGGAGGAGATGGAGTGGCTTGCTGAGAAATATCCAAGAACATTCAATCAGTATTATCGCTGGAGGTATGAGAAAGCCAAAGAAGCAAAAACGCCATTGCCTGGAGAGAGATTTTATTACATAGGTTTACCCCAACTTTGTCAGGTGTGTCAGATACCAATGGGATTTACCGACCCCGATGACCCGAAGAATTTTGTTCAGAGGTATGTTGAATATGAAGGTGAGATTTACCATTTCTGTTCAGATGGTTGCAAGTGGATATTTGAGCAGGAGCCAGAAAAATATGTCCAAGCATGGTTACCCGTCCATGAGATTTACAAGGGGAATTGTTTTGCTGAACCACCTAAAGGTCCGGATGATGTGGTCCCGCAAGTTTTGAAGTGGTATAATATTCAGACTGATAACTTTGATTATTTTGTCTCTGAGGATTACAAGAATTGGAAGGAGTGGCATAAAGATATGGCGACTGTTGTTGTGTAAATTTTTAAGTGCGGGCTTGTGCCCGCTTTTTTCAAAATAAAAAATAAAAATTGGAGGTTTTATAAAATGCCAGTCAAGGCTCTTTATAACTACAAATTCCCTCCACGCGATAGAGCAGAGGTTTTCGGCGATGATATAATCGTTTACGCATACTGGATTGATAACCCATTTTTCTGCGCAGGTTCTGCCTGGAGGGTTCCGAAAAATATGAAATGGAAAGATTTCGTTGGACAGATTTTTGGGCAACTTTACGGGCTTGATCCCGATTTTAAGAAAGTCAAGAAATGGAAATGGTATCACTTTGAAAGTGAATTCAATCCAGATGATGAAAAGACCCTTGCAGAGCTTGGTTTAAGGCATAAATCAATAGTTAAATTTAAACCTGCTTAAACAAATTGACTTTATTCCATGAGGTATAAAATTAAAATTGAGCCACTTGGTGTTGAAATAAGCTGTGGCGAAGAGCAAACAATTCTTGATGCGTGTTTAAGAAACGGTGTGTGGGTTCCTCATGCATGCACTCACGGGACATGTGGGACATGTAAGTCAAAAATTTTGGAAGGCGAGGTTGATTTCGGGCTTGCTTCAAATTTTGCGTTGATGGATTTTGAAAGAGAAGAAGGTTATGCGTTGCTTTGCACTGCAAAGCCGAAGTCTGATATCGTGATTGAAGCTGATGTTGAAGTTGAAGAAGGAATTGAATTTTATCCAGTGAAAGACTTTGTTGGAAAAGTTATTGATATTGATGATTGCGCAAGGGATACGAGAAAATTGTTTATTGAAATTGTAAACGATAAAATTTTCTATCTTGCCGGTCAATATATTCAACTTTACATTCCGGGAACAGATCAGAATCGTGCTTATTCAATTGCTTCAAGACCGCTTGGGGAGGGGAACTCTATAATTGAGCTTCAAATAAAGAAAGTCCCGGGCGGTCTTGGCTCAAAATATATTTTTGATGAGTTGAAGCAGGGTGATAGGGTTAAGTTTGCGGGTCCTTTTGGTAGATTTGTTTTGAGAAAAAATTTTGATAACCCGATGCTCTTCCTTGCTGGTGGGACTGGACTTGCGCCGATAAAAGCTATGATACTTGATGCGATTGAAAGTGGTGTGAAACAGGAAATGTATTTATTTCATGGTGTTAGATCAACGAGAGATTTATATGACCAAGATGTTTTTTCAAGGATTGAGCAGGAAAACTCAAATTTCCATTATATTCCTGCGCTGTCCGAAAAATTGCCCGAAGACGAATGGAGTGGTGAGCTTGGCTTTGTTCATGAGGTGCTTGAGAGAAAATTTCAAAAATTTTCAGGTTTCAAGGCATATATCTCTGGACCACCGCCAATGGTTGATGCGTGTATAAAGGTATTGATGCGAGGAAGGTTATTCGCAGAGGATATTTATGTTGAAAAATTCTTCAATGAAAAAGATAGGATAACCGGAGGATCAAAAGTTGGAGTTGTATCAAGGATTTAAAAATAAAGAAACTTTATGATGACCGAGGTTGAAAAAGTTAAAATTGGCGAATATTATGAGGTCGTAGGTAATATCAAGACACATTTTCACAGGGCTGGCTCTGGGATGCCGATTGTTTTTATACACGGTTCTGGACCCGGGGTTTCAGCTTGGGCAAATTGGAGATTGAATTTGCCATTTTTTGTTGAAAATGGTTTTGAGGTTTTTGCCCCGGATATTGTTGGCTTTGGTTATACTGAAAGACCCGAAAATTTTGAATACACACATAAAAACAGAATAAAGCATGTAATTGATTTCATCAAACATTTTGAACTTGAAAATGTTAACATTGTGGGAAACTCCATGGGTGGAGCCATTGCCCTTGCGGTTGCTCTTGAAATTCCGGAAAGAATTAGACGTCTTGTGATAATGGGAAGCGTTGGTGTTAAGTTTCCAATAACTGAGGGACTTTTAACTGTATGGGGATATAAACCAAGTATTGAAAATATGAGAAAAGTTATTGAAACTCTTTCAAGTAATCCAGATCTTGTTGGCGATGATTTGGTTCGGATGAGATATGAGGCATCAATTCAACCTGGATTCCAAGAAACATACGAAAAAATGTTTTATCCACCGTATCAAAAACATCTTGATGAAATGGATGTTGAGGATAGGTTAAATGAGATAAAAATTCCAACTCTTATAATCCATGGGAAGCTTGACAAAGTTATACCTTACCAAATAAGCATAAGAATTTTTGAGAAAATGCCAAATGCTGAGTTACATATTTTTGGCGATTGTGGACATTGGACCCAGATTGAGAAAAGGGACGAGTTTAATGAACTTGTAAAGGATTTTCTTTTAAGATAAAAAGTGAATTTGAAGATGCAATTAATGCGAAAGTATGTGCTTACTTCAGAAATAGCTCGCGAGATTATAAACAAAGCGGAAGAGAAAGCAAAGGAGTTTGGTGTAAGGGTTTGTATAGCTGTAGTTGATGATGGGGGGAATTTACTTGAATTTCGCAGGATGACAGGTGCGCCAATTTTAAGCATTGGAATATCGCAGAACAAAGCTTATACAGCAATTGCGTTCGGTTTGCCAACGAGCAAATGGTATGAATTGATAAAAGATGAACCAGCGCTTTTGCATGGAATTGTTCATACGCCACGGTTGGTGATCTTTGCTGGTGGTGTCCCGATCAAAGTTAATGGTCAGATAATTGGTGGGATTGGCGTAAGCGGAGCAACAGCTCAGCGGGATGAAGAAATTGCTTTAGCTGGAATTTCAGTAGTTGAAAATTTAACAAATATAGAGCAATGAACAATGGTAGATCATTTAAAATACATCTCTTGCCAAATGATATAACATTTCTCTGTTATGAGAAACAAACAATTCTTGAATCTGCCTTGAAAGCTGGGATTGAACTTCCGCACGGTTGCACAAAGGGTGGTTGTGGTGTTTGTAAAATTAGGGTTAAAGGTAGAGTTGATTTCGGAAGAGTTTCAAAGGTTATGCTCACAGATCAAGAGAAAGAGAATGGATTTTGTCTTTCGTGCAGGGCGATTCCGCTTGAGGATATTGAAATATCTCTCATTGATGGTTCGCATGCAAAGGTTGTAAGATATGATGAATTTTACTCGTTTCTCTTTAAAACAAGAACAAATCTTTAAAAACCAAAAACGGAGGTGCGCTATGCCATTTAGGATTTCTCGGCTCGGCTATGTTGAGGTTAAGGTCCTTGATCTTGATGATGCCCTTGATTTTTACACAAATGTCCTTGGACTCCAGCTTGTTGAAAGGGTTGGAAAGAAAGCGTATCTAAAAACTTGGGATGACCAACTTGCTTATTCTGTTATATTGACCGAGGCTGATTCACCAGGGATGGTAAGAGCAGCTTGGAGAACTGTTGACCCAGAGGATGTTGATTACTTTGAGAAAAAGCTAAAGCAGTATGAGGTGCAGTATCAAGTCATTCCAGAGGATTATAAGCGTGGCAAGGCTATAAGCTTTAAAACGCCATCTGGACATACTTTTGAGATTTTTAATGAAATTGAAATTCCAGGGAATGCCCTTCCAAAGGATAGTCCCGATCCCTGGCCAAGGGGTCTTAAATCCGATGCGATAAACCCACCAAAGATTGATCACACTCTTATAACAGCCCCGGATCCAACGAAAATGATAAAGTTTTGCGAGGAGGTTTTAGAGTTCAGGGCAACGGAGTATATAGTAAACGGCGAAGGTCAGCCAATAGCAGCGTGGTTATATCAAGCAAGACAGCAACCCCATGACCTTGCGGTTATACCTGGAAGAGAAGCTGGAATGCATCATTTCGCATTTCATATATCAAGTGCACAGGATATCTTCCGTGCAGCGGATATTATGGTTATGAACGATGTTAAGATTGACTGGGGTCCAGGGCGCCATGGAATAACTCGCGGCTCAGGAATTTACTTCTTTGATCCATTTGGGAATAGAATTGAGACATTTGGTGGGTATACCGCATATTTATTTGACCCGGGTGCAAAGCCGATAATCTGGACAGAGGAGACAATGGGTAAAGGTGTGTTCTATTATGAGCGCAAGCTTGTTGAGACATTCTTGACTGTTTATACATAATTTTTTTAAGAGCGGGGCTTTATGCCCCGCTTTTTATTTGTTTTTCCTTTCTTATACTATCCTTCCTTTGTTGTCTCAAAACCTATCCCCCGATAATTAATTTGTTTGTTTCATTTCTTCAATATAAATTTTTAAAACACTTTGTCATTTTAAAACAAATTCACTTTGTTCCAAATGCAAAATAGAAATTACTTGCCGATAGATGAAGTTAAATATGTTGTAAAAAAGTCGCAAAATTTTGTCATCACCACCCATGTTAATCCAGATGGCGATGGGCTTGGTTGTGAAATGGCTCTTTTATATTTCCTTGAGAAACTTGGGAAATATGCAACCGTTATAAATGTCAGCGAAACCCCAGATAATTATAAGTTCCTTGACCCGGAAAATAAAATTTTAACTTTTAATGAGGGCGATTATGATCATATTGAGAAAATTTTAAATGCTGATGTCATCTTCATCTGCGATATGAATCAATCGCATAGGTTGAGGGCAATGGAGAAATATGTGCTTCAAAGCAAGGCAATAAAAATCATAATTGACCATCATCTTGAAACACAAAATTTCGCAGATTATTATCTAATTGATGTTGATGTCCCAGCAAGTGGTGAAATCGTGTATAAACTTATAAAGTCGTTTGATGGTTTTGAGATAGATAAAAAAATTGCAACTGGAATTTACACTGCGATTATGACAGACACTGGCTCTTTTAGATTTCCAAGGACTGATTCTGAAACCCATCGCATAGTTGCGGAGTTGCTTGATGCTGGTGTAGATCCAACCGAAATCTATGAAAAGGTCTATGAACAAAGCTCCATTGGTAGAATAAAACTTCTTGGCAAATGTCTTTCTGATTTAGGAACGGAATATGATGGACAACTTGGTTACATTATTGTGACACAGCAAATGTTGAAGGATTATGGGGTAAAGGAATGGGAAACAGATGGATTTGTTCAATCAATTTTAAGTATAGCCGGGATTAAGGTGGCTATTTTTATTCTTGAGCTGAGAGATGGAGTCAAATTAAGTTTCAGGTCAAAAGGTGATATACCTATAAACGAACTTGCAAAGGAATTTGGAGGGAATGGTCATAAGAATGCAGCTGGAGCACGACTTTATAGTGTTTCAGTTGACGAAGTTTTAGAGCAAGTTCTTAAAAAAGCTGAAAAATATGTTTATAAAAAACAAATAGGGGTTGAAAAATGAAGTTGACATATTCAAAGGGCACCATAGGAACAATTAAAGCAGATTCAATTATTGTCTTTACATTTCAGGATGAAAATTTGCTTAAGGAAACTGCAAATAAGCTTGATAAATTTCTTAATGGTCAGGTAAGTGCTTTAATCTCTGCTGGGGATTTCAAAGGTAAGGAAAAAGAAATAGCAGTTCTCTATCCGACTAATTCAAACATAAAATCAAAGCGTGTGATCCTTTCGGGTCTTGGTGAGGTAGACAAAGTAACGCTTGAGAAATTGCGTCGTTCAACTGCGGTCGCTTCTAAGAAAGCACAAAGTTTGAAATCTGAAACAATTGCGATTGAGTTTCCTGATTATTCGCTCATTAAAGACAAAATAAATGAATCTCTTGATTATATCGCTCAATCAATAGCTGAGGGTTCTGTTCTCGCACTTTATAAATTTGATAAGTATTTAACTGATGAGGAAAAGAAAAATCGCAAGGTTAGAGAGGTAATTGTATTTTCAGAGAAAGATTCAAAAGAAATAAGGGAAGGGATAAAGGTTGCTGATATAGTTTGTAGCGCTGTTTATTTTGCTCGTGACCTTGCGAATGCCCCAGCAAGTGAGATTTATCCTGAAACGCTTGCTAAAGCTGCGGTGAGTTCGGGTAAAAAATATGGTTATAAAGTGAAAGTGCTTGGTAAACCTGAGATTGAAAAACTCGGCATGGGTGGATTGCTTGCTGTGAATTCGGGAAGTGCAAAACCACCACGATTTATAATTATGGAATATAATGGAAATCCGAGAAGTAAAGAAAGGTATGTGATCGTTGGTAAAGGGATAACATTTGACAG
>Ga0209289_100235_pt1 | contig 32864 bp, 34 predicted proteins | sample GXS110809BmetaG_FD_184121 | JGI IMG/M metagenome (GOLD analysis project Ga0209289, IMG submission 184121) | Hot spring microbial communities from Gongxiaoshe hot spring, China to study Microbial Dark Matter (Phase II) - GXS 110809B (SPAdes)... ...
GGAGCGGACTCCCCTCGCCCGCGCGGCGGGAGAGGGGCTGGGGGTGAGGGCATTCCTCCCGAATCCATCCTCGCCTACATCTATGCGATTTTGCATGCGCCCTGTTATCGCACGCGCTACGCCGAGTTTTTGCGCCGCGACTTCCCGCGCATTCCCCTGCCTCCCAACCGCGAGGCGTTCGAGAAACTTAGCGCGCTGGGGCAGCAGCTGATAGCCCTGCACCTGCTGGAGCATCCCGATTTGCACATCCCGCTATGCAAGTTCCCTGTGGCGGGCGACAACACGGTGGAGCGCGTGCGCTACGACGGCGAGCGGGTGTGGCTGAACGAGGCGCAACACTTCGCCCCTGTGCCCCCAGAAGCGTGGGCGTTTCGGATTGGGGGCTACCAAGTGTGCGAAAAGTGGCTTGCCGACCGCAAAGGGCGCGTGCTGCGCTTTGACGAGATTTTCATCCACTTGCTGACCCCAAAACCTCTTGACACAGGTACAATACCGCTGTTATGAAAACAGGCGTTGCGCTACTGGCGTTGCTTATAGTGGTAGTGGCGGCACTTTGGCAACTCTGGGGGCGCACCAAACCAACCGTTCCACAGGAGGGTTCACCGATGGAAGGCATCGTAAATGCCCCTGACTTTCCAGAGGGTCTCCAATGGCTCAACACCGACCGCCCGCTGAGCCTGCGCGAGCTGCGCGGCAAGGTGGTGCTGCTCGATTTCTGGACTTACTGCTGTATCAACTGCATGCACATCTTGCCCGACTTGAAAAAACTGGAGCGCAAGTACGCTGACGCACTGGTTGTGATCGGTGTGCACTCTGCCAAGTTCTTTACCGAACAAGAGACCGAAAACATTCGCCAGGCAATCTTGCGCTACGAAATAGAGCACCCTGTAGTCAACGACAGCCAAATGATTGTGTGGTCGCTCTATGGGGTGCGGGCGTGGCCCACACTGGTGCTAATAGACCCCAACGGCAAGATTGTGGGCTATCACTCGGGCGAAGGCATCTATGAGGTGTTTGACCGTGCCATTGCGCAGGTGATTCAAGCGGCCGAAGCTAAGGGCACACTCAAGCGCGGCGCGTTGAACTTGCGTTTGGAGCGCGACCGCGAGCCGCGCACGGTGCTGCGCTTCCCTGGTAAAGTGTTGGCAGATGCGCGCACGGGACGGTTATTTATTGCCGATTCCAACCATCATCGGATTGTAGTTGCCTCGCTGCAGGACGGCACAGTGCAGATGGTGATTGGTTCTGGCATGCCCGGCTTGGAGGACGGCGCGTTCGAAACGGCACGATTCAATAACCCGCAGGGCATGGCATACGATGCCGACGCCGATGTGCTTTACATTGCCGATACAGATAACCACGCTATTCGCAAAGCCGATCTGCGTCGGCGCACGGTGGCGACGCTGGCAGGCACGGGCGAGCAAAGCCGCTTTTATCCACCTCGAGCGGGCAAGGGGCGTGAAGTCGCGCTCAACTCGCCGTGGGATGTGGTGCTGGTAGGCAACACGTTATTCATCGCGATGGCGGGCTCGCACCAGCTTTGGCGTCTGAACCTCACCACGCTGGAGGCAGAACCCCACGCAGGCACGGGGCGCGAAGCTCGGATTGACGGACCGCTGCGCACCAGCGCGCTGGCACAACCTTCGGGCATCACCACCGACGGCAAGAAACTCTACTTCGCTGATAGCGAGGTAAGCTGCATCCGCGCAGCAGATATCAACCCCAACGGCAGCTTAGAAACGCTGGTGGGCGGCGACCTATTTGAGTTCGGCGACCGAGACGGCTTCGGCAACGCAGCACGCTTGCAACACCCGCTGGGCGTGGTGTATGTGGACGGCGTGATTTATGTCGCCGACACCTACAACAACAAAATCAAACGGCTCGACCCGCGCACACGCCGAATTGAGACCTTCTTGGGCACGGGCGCAGCAGGCGCGCGCGATGGCGACAACCCAACCTTCGATGAGCCAGGCGGCATCAGCTACGCCAACGGTAAGCTCTACATCGCCGACACGAACAACCATCTCATCCGCGTGGCAGACTTGAAAACCAAGCGCGTAGAAACATTCCGCCTACGCGGTCTGGAAGCGGCTCAACCGCCCGCGCTCTACCGCGCCCCCGCCCGCCAAACGCTCAACCCGATCACGGTGGGCAGTGAGACGCCAACCCTTCTCCTGCGTTTGCGCTTGCCTGAAGGGCATAAACTCAACCCCGATGCCCAATCGCAGGTGCGCTTGTACGCACAAGGCGCTACCTTGCAGGGTAAACCCGAACTGGTGATGCCCTTCGCAGGGCTGGAACTGCGCGTGCCTATGCAACTAACAGCGGAGCGTGCCGCCGTAGACGCGCATCTGTTGGTCTACCATTGCCACGCAGGCCAGGAAGCGTTGTGCTATTTGCACGAAGTACGGCTGAGCATACCGCTCCAGCGTGGCGGCGACCGTACGCTGATAGAGCTGGAAGTGCCCATCGGCGAGGTCTCGCGCTAAACCCCTACCAGATTCTGTGCAGGGAACCGAAAATCTTGGTGTAGGAAGGGCGCCGGAAGGGAACGCGCCTACTCACGCCAAAGCGCGCTTTTTGGACGCGCGGCAATAGGTATACTTTGGGAGGGAACGATGCGAAATCTACTACTGATTGTGGGCTGTGCGGTGCTGCTTGGCTCGTTAGAGGCGCAGGTGAAACCACCTGAAGCCGTACAGCGCAAACTGACCGCGCTGCGCCAACTCACCGAGTTTCGCCTTATCCAACTTGCCGATGAGTACTGGCATACAGGCAAGCACTACAAAACGATGGCGCTGATGTTCGTGCTGATTGAATACGACCCTACCGATGTGGAAAACATCAGCTCGCTGGCTTGGATGTTGGATAGTTATGGCGAGACTGCGCGTGCCATTCAGGTCTACCAGCGCGGCATTCGGCTCAACCCCAACCGCTACGACTTATACTATGACCTTGGCTTTGCTTACTTCAACAAACGGCAATACGAGCAGGCGTTGCCTTACTTGGAGAAGGCGGTGAGCTTTGCGAACGCCCCCGCGCTTGCGTGGAAAACGCTCGCTCACTGTTACGAACGGCTCGGACGGCTGCAACAATCGCTGCAAGCGTGGGAGAAAGCGAAACAGTTAGACCCCAACGACCCTGCGGTGGAACCGAATGTGCAACGCGTGCGTAAAAAACTGGAAGAGGAGCGCAAAAACGGCTCCTAAAGCGTTCAAGGGAGGGCGCCACGCGGATGCTAACGCCGATTATAGACCTGCTTATCTTGGTGCTGCGGATCTTGGCACTGATTGTGATCGTCAGCGTGATTTTCTCGTGGATTCGGTTCGCTGGCGGGCGCGTGCCCCGCTACAACCCCATCGTGCGCTTCATCGACCGTGTGAGCGACGCGATTTTAGACCCGATTCGGCAGATCCAAAATCGCCTGCTGCACAGTGTGGGCATTAGCTACTTACCGCTGGACTTTTCGCCCTTGATTGCGTTGGTGCTCATTCAGTTCCTGGTGATTATGTTGAGCGGATTGCGATGAACGAACCACGACGCCTCACGGTGCTGGAGATTGAGACTAAGCGGTTCCGCAAGCGGTTTCGGGGCTACGACCCCACTGCGGTGGATGCCTTTCTGCAAGAGGTGGCAGCGCACTATGAGGAGGTGCTGACCGAGAATCATCGGATGCGCGAGGAGCTGATAGGGCTGCGCCAAGAGGCGGAGCGCTACAAGGCGATGGAGGAAGCTCTAAAGGAGTCGCTGGTGTTGGCGCAGCGCAGTGCTGATGAGACCCGCGCCAACGCTCACAAGGAGGCGGAGCTCATTGTGCGTGAGGCGCAGCTGAAAGCCGAGCAAATTGTGCGCGAGGCGGAGGCGCGGGCACAACGCGCGTTGGCGGAAGCGGAAGCGTTGGAAGCGCGCAAGCGCACGCTGGTGATGGAGTTGCGCGCCCTATTGCTGAGCCATTTGCAAGCGTTGGAGGCTCCTACCGAAGCGTCGGCGGTTGCTGCCACCCCTGTTGTGGAGACACCCTTGCCCGACACGCCTACCGACGTGCAAGGTTAGCCATACCAAACGCCTTCAAACACACAGACGGCGTCGCCAATGAGCCAAAGGCTGCCGTTGTCTGCCCATTCCACTTGCAACAACCCGCCCGGCATATGCACGGTGGCAGTGCGTGCAAGCTGCTCGGTGAGCACACCCGCCACCACTAATGCGCAAGCGCCCGTGCCGCACGCCAATGTTTCGCCCACGCCGCGCTCCCACACGCGTGCCCGCGCAAGGTCGGCGCGTGCCACGTGCCCCACCGTGAAGTTCACCCCGTTGGGAAAACGCGGATGGCGTTGTAGAGCTGCCCCTTGCACCGCCAGCGGAAACTCCTCTAAGGCGTCGGTAAACTGTACCAGGTGAAGCGCGCCCGTGTTCACGAGCCAGCCTTCGGGCGTCGGTTCAAAGTGGGGCGTGCCCATTGCCACGCGATAGCGTCCGTCTGCCGTGCGCGAGACCTCTCGGATGCCCGCTCCTGTCTCAATACGGAGCGCGTGCGTGTCAGAAAGGTGCCACTCGAGCATATAGCGCGCCACGCATCGGATGCCGTTGCCGCACATGGGGGCTTCCGAGCCATCGGCGTTAAACAAGCGCATGCGGCAAGCCGCCTGAGGCGAGGGTTCTACCACCAGCAGCCCATCTGCGCCGATGCCAAGCGGGCGGTGGCACAGGCGTTGTGCCAACTCACTCAAGTGGGTGGCGTCAAGCGACTGTCCAAACGCGTCTAGCAGGATGAAGTCGTTACCTGCGCCATGCCACTTGGTAAACCGCAGACCGCTCACTCCTCAAACTCAGGCTCTTGCTGCTGTTGGGCGCGGGGCGACGGTCCATACCCCGGCACGGGGCGCGAGGGCACGATGGAGGTTATCGCGTGCTTATACACCAGCTGCACTGGTTTGCCAGGGCTTTCCAGCAGCACTGTGAAGGCGTCAAAGCCGCGCACCGTACCGCGTAGCTGCAACCCGCCCGTGAGGTAGATCGTCACACCGATCCCTTCCTTGCGCACCTGATTCAAAAACATATCCTGCAGATTAATCGACTTTGGCATAGTCAAACCCTCCCTGCTCCATCAGCAGAGCCTCAATCGTTTGAACCACATGGTCCTTGCCGTAGCTGGCGTCAATCCAGTGGATGCCCGGCTCTTTGCGGAACCAGGTCATTTGGCGTTTGGCGAACCGCCGTGTATCACGCTTCCACAGGCGCACCGCCTCGTCCCAGCTGACGCGCCCCTGAATATACCCAATCAGGTGGCGGTAGCCCAACCCCTTTAGAGCCGGTTGCTCTGGATTATACCCTTTCTGGAGCAGTTGTTGCACTTCCTGCAGCATGCCGCGCTGAATCATTTGGTCCACGCGGGCGTCAATACGCTGGTAGAGCAGTTCGCGGGGCATAGTCAGTCCGATTTTGAGGGCAGGCAGCTCCGCTTCAGCGCGTCGCTGCCACTGACTGATGGGCACACCTGTCATCTCGTATACTTCCAGCGCGCGGGTGATGCGCACCGCATCGTTGGGGTGGATGCGTGCCGCCGCGACAGGGTCAATCTGTTTGAGCCGTTCGTGCAGAGCGGGCGCACCGACACGCTCCAACTCTGCCTTCCAGTGAGCGCGGATCTCGGGGTCAGCGGGCGGTGGAGCAAGGCTAAAACCGTGGAGCAACACGCGAATATATAGCCCCGTGCCCCCCACAATCAGCACGCGCTTGCCCCGACGCTGAATGTCCTCAATTGCCTGAAGCGCCAACTCGCGGAAACGCGCGGCGGTGAACACTTCGTCAGGGTTTACCACATCAATCAAGTGAAAGCGCACCCGTTGTTGCTCTTCGGGCGTGGGCTTCGCAGAACCAATATCCAGTCCGCGATAGACCGCGCTGGAGTCGGCGGAGATAATCTCGGCGTTCCATCGCTGTGCCAGCTCAATGCCCACCTCCGTTTTGCCCACCGCGGTGGGACCGAGTATCACCACCACGCGCTGCATAAAGATTCAGGTTTCGCGTACAGGCATTGCGTCCTACCGAGTGGATGTACGCTGTGGGGGTGCTCAGCGGGGCACATCGCGACCGTGTAAAAAAAACGCAGGGGGGCGCATGCCCGCCCTGCGGGAGGTGGAAGGAAGGTCGCTTCAGTTGCGCTGCGTTGTGAGAGGGAAGCCTTTTTCTTGCCAGGCGACTACGCCGCCCGTGAGGTTGTACAGGTTCTTGAAGCCCATCGCGCGCAGAGCGCTAATGGCGGTGCTAGAGCGGTCGCCTGCATAGCAGTGCACAATCACAGGCTTGTCGGTGGGGATTTCGTGCGCGCGCTGGATTACGCGCCCTGCGTGGATGTGGAGTGCGTTGGGGATGTGCCCCTCGTTGTAGTACTCGGAGGCGCTGCGCACATCCAAGATCACCGCCTCTCCCGATTGCCACATACGATGCGCTTCTTCGGCAGTGATTTGGGGCACCGTCTCCAGCTCGCTGGGTGCGTAGCCCTCCAGCGTCGGAATGTAGCCGATGATGTTGTCCAGCCCGATGCGGATTAGCTGGCGCACGAGGGTCTCTACCTGCTCCGCAGGTGCCAGCAAGATGAGGGGCTTGTCATAGGGCAGCAGCCAGCCAGCCCAAGTGGAGAAGTTCTTCCCAGCGGGGATGTTGATGGCGCCTGGTATATGCCCACCGGCGAAGGCGAACTTGTCGCGCGTGTCGATCAAGATAGCGCCCTCCTCTATCGCCTTCTTGAAGGCTTCAGGGCTGAGCAGCGGCGGCTGAGGCAACTTGCCCAAGATGGGCATACCGTCGCGGTTGAGGCGCTTCATCATTGCGAAGTAGGCGGGCGCCTCAGGCTGGTCTGCCAGCAGGTCTTTTACGAACGCTTCTTCATCGCGGGCTTCGATATCGCGTGCCCACCATGCGTGGCGACGCTCGTAGCCCAGTGTGGATGCAGGCAGTGCGCCCAACGCCTTGCCACATGCAGAGCCAGCCCCATGCCCAGGCCAAATCTGCAGGTAGTCGGGGTTTTCAATAAACTTCACGAGGCTCTGATAGAGGCGTCGTGCGCCAGGTTCCGCCGTGCCCTTTATGCCCGCCGCTTCTTCCAGCAAGTCGGAGCGTCCTAAGTCGCCTACAAACATAAAGTCGCCTGTGATGGCGATCATCGGGTCGGTCTCTTCCTTGCCGTCAAATAGCAGGAAGGTAATGTGCTCGGGCGTGTGGCCCGGCGTGTGGACGGCACGTACGCGAATGTTGCCCACGAACCACTCATCACCGTCTTTGACGAGGCGGTAGTTGAAGCCTTCCAATCCTTTGTATTTCCAGTTCTCGTCGCCCTCGTCGGAGAGGTAGAGGGTCGCGCCGGTGGCGTGTGCCAGCTCACGCGCGCCCGACAGGAAGTCAGCGTGGATATGGGTTTCGCCCACCGCCACGATTTTGAGCTTGTGCTGTTGTGCCAGTTGCAGATACACATCAATGTCGCGTCGCGGGTCGATTACCATCGCTTCGCCCGTTGCGGGGCAGCCGAAGAAATAGGATGCCTGTGCCAACCCATCCTCATAGATTTGGCGGAAAATCATCGTTTCACCTCCGTTGGTATGATTGTGACTGAAAAGGCGCCGCGCAGGTCGCCTTGTTTGTAGCCCGTAGCTTTATCGTTGGGGTAGCGTTCGCGGAGGAGGCGTCGCACTTCAGGCTTGATTTGGGTGCCGTGGCATTCCAAGCAAAGTGGCATGGCGATCTTGATAGGGCGCATGTAGCGATACACGCGCCGCCCATTTTCTATGCGCCAAGTTGCAACTTCGCCGATTGGTCTACCCGCCTTGAGGTCGCGCTCCCAGCGTTGGAGCACTTGGCGCTCCCATGCGTCGGGCGCGTTGCGGGGATTGCGGTTCTTGAGCGACACACGGCGCATGGATACGCGATGTTCGGCAGCAATTTCGCGTGTGAGCGATTGCGCGATTTGCGAGCAGACCTGAACGCCTCGTTCCGCACCACCCGCTTGGTATTCTTGATTGAGGCGTTGCAACAAGCGTGCGAACAGCGCGTCGGTAGCAGCGCGAGCACGCGCCATCAACTCCCCGTCAGGCGCACTCTGCCCAACGCTCAGTCCCACCAGCACACCTAACGTGCTTATGAAAAGCCCGATGCGTTGCATTGCTCTCATCACCGTTTCACCAACTACTTCCTGAGGCGCAGCTTCCGCACCCCAACAACTGGGTATGCAGAGAGGTTTCGGGCACGGAGTTTTCTATCCGTGCCCGACCGCTTTGTCTAAGCGAGCCCACGCAGCATGAGGTTCCAATACATCCATGGCAGCCCGTACCTCTTGAGCAGCCACATATCAAACCGCTCCTTGCAGGTGTTGATGAACGGAATGCTGGGCGTGGGTTTGTTGCTATAGTCAAACTCTGCCAGTACCAAACGCCCGTAGCCTGTCACGATGGGGCAGGCGGTGTAGCCGTCGTAGCGTTTGTTGGGCTCTTTGCCGTTCATCACGCGCAGTAGGTTGTTCACCAACACAGGGGCTTGCTTACGCACGGCAGCGCCTGTGCGCGAGGTGGGCAAACCTGCGGCATCACCCAACGCGAATACATTTGGATAGTTCGGGTTCTGCAGGGTATGGATGTCTACATTTACAAAGCCAATCATCTGACCCTCTTGGTGGGCGATTGGCGACTCGCGCACAAACTGCGGCGCGCGCTGCGGCGGGCCGATGTGGAGCATATCAAACTGGATTTCGCGGGTCTCGCCCGGTTTATCCTTGAGGGCGAAGGTCGCCACTTTGCGGATGGGGTCTACCGCTACCAGCTCGTGCTTAGTTAGCACCTCGATGTGATAGCGCTCGCAGATGCCCTCCAACACCTGACAGAACTCGGGTACGGCAAACATCACGCCGCCCGCAGTTGCATAAATCACCTTCACGGGGCGATTGTGGATGCGGAAGTAGTCTGCAGCCATGTAGGCAATCTTTTGCGGGGCACCGCCACACTTGATGGTGTAGCCCGGTTCAGCCGTGTTGGGCATTGTGAAAAGTGCCACGCCCTCTTTGGTTTGCTGGATGAACTCCCAAGTTTTCGGGGCGAGTTCGTAGCTGTAGTTAGTGCTGATCCCGTTTTTGCCAAGCGATTCTTCCGCACCCTGAATCTTGCTCCACTCCGACACGACGCCCGGGGCCACTACCAAAAAGTCATACTGCACGCGCGTGCCGCTACGGGTGCAGACAAGTTGTTTTTCAGGGTCAATCTCAACAGCGTGGTCTTGGATCCAGCGTACGCCTTTAGGAATGAAGCGCGCCTCGTCGCGCACGCTCTGTTCCGCTTTGGCAACGCCTGCGCCAACCAGGGTCCACAAGGGCTGATAGTAGTGTTTGGACGATGGTTCAATGATAGCCACATCGTGTACGCCTTTGCGTGTTAGCTGGGCAGCCACAGCAATCCCGCCTGTGCCGCCGCCGATAATTACAACGCGATGTCGAACAGTCTCGCGCGCCTTGACTGGCGCAACGCCCACCTCCGCGTAGGTTTGCATCGTCGGGTACCTCCATGAGCTTTGGAAGCAGGAAAGTTGGAAAAAGGATTCATCGATTCGGGGGATTTTCGCGGAATTTCGCCCTTTTTGTAGGGGAAAGGCACGACGGTACAATTTGGTCTTGATGGCGCGCGAGGTGCTGACCGAAGGCATTGTGCTGCGACGCTGGTACGCCGGTGAGTATGACAAGTGGGTAAGCCTCCTTACGCCCGAGTATGGCAAGCTGCGTGTGCGGGTGCGGGGTGCCCGCAAGCCCACCAGCAAGATGGGCATGCTCACCGAACCGCTGAACCGTATCCGCACGCGTGTGATTGAGGGGCGGGCGCAAAAGTTGCTGGCGCAACCGCACTTGGTTTACAGCTATGTGCCCCAACGCACCGAGCTGGAGCGACTGAGCCTCGCGCTTGCCCTGTGTGAGACGCTTGACCGCTGGCTGCCTGACGAGCACGCTGAACCGGAGGTGTATCAGGTGTTGCAAACGGCGCTGACGGCGTTGGAGACCGCGCAGATGCCTGAGCTGATTGCTGCGTGGGCGTTGTGGCGTTGGCTTGCCTTGTTAGGCTATTGCCCCGACACGGAGCGCTGTGGGCAGTGTGGTGCAATGCTGAGCGAGCAACAGGAGAAGGCGTTGCTTGTGCCCGCGGAGGGCGTGTTTTTGTGTGCGCGCTGTGGGCAGGGGCGTGAGGGGGTGGCTCTATCGGCGGCAGCGATGCGTGTGCTCCAACAAATGGTGCGGGGCGAGCCGATGACAACAGCCCGCCCCGAAGACGCGCAGAGCCTCGTCCGCGCTGCGCTGCACTATGCCGAAAGCGTATTGGAATCGCCGGTGCGCTGGCTGGAGTTTTGGGAACGCTTGAACGCCCTGCGCGCTAGCGGATAAAGCAACCCCAACCCTGACCCCAGTACCAACAGGCTGCTCGGCTCCGGAATCGGCTCGTAGTCGCCACCGCCGCGTGGTGTTAGCAGTGTCAGCAGGGGCAAGAACGGCAACAGGTTTGGGCCGCGCGAAATCAGCGGGGGAAGCTCGGGCGTTGTCGGTGAAGCGATAGGCATGACAACCGCCTCTGGTTCAGGCGCGCTTTCAGGCAAGGTTTCCACCAGCATCTCCACTGGCAGCACATCGGCAGCTACGGCTTCCTCAATCGGCAACTCAGCGATTTCCACCACTTCTACCATCGGCATCTCCGCTTCCGTGGGGCGCTCGCTCATCATAGGGGGCACTTGCGCCACCACGGTGGGCGTTGGCACAGCCTGCGCCTGTGTTTGCGGCAGGCTCACCGCAGGCGTCAGCGGGTTACCGCAGTTCGCCTTCAGCACAGGTTTACCCGTGCGCTTGTCTACAAACACGGGTGTGCCCTTCGGCAAAGTGCGGCGCACCACCATCAGCCGATTGTCGGGCGGCGCGTAGTACACATTGAATGTCTGGGCTTGCTGCAACTGCGACAAGCGCAGATTTTTCTCTACGTACTCTGCAAACTCCCACGCATCACGCCCAAAGTGGCGGGCGTACCGCTGCGCCACGACTGGCTCCGTGCGGATTTGGTGGGCTAACTCACGGGCACTCGCAACAGGGCGAACAATAAAGCTGTTGCGCGGCACTAGCAGCATCGGCTCAGCTGCTAAAGAAACACCTGCCGCGCTAAGCACTAACAGTAAGCTCCATACGACGCGCATCCGAACTCCTCCCTTCGGTTTTTTCCACTTGTGGGGGCGAAACCACAAGTACTTAGTAAGACACTAAGCGGAACTTCCGTGTTCCGCCGATTAGGATTGCCAAGCTGCTACCTATGAGATTCTTCGCTGCGCTCGGAATGGCAAGGTCATGTGGCAAAAGTATGCGTGTCATTCCGAGCCGAAGGCGAGGAATCTCGCCCGCTCAAAACCAGTAGGCAGCAACTTCGGTTATGATACCCAATCGCAGCAGGAAAAAGAGCCCCTTTGAGTGAACTCACAAGTTGATGACCAACCTGCGCACTGAGCTGATTGACTTGAACTTCTTAGGCTATCCGCTGGCGATCGCTGCCTACCTGCTGGATGATGGGCACGAGGCAGCCCTTGTGGAGGTAGGTCCCACCAGCACCGCAGAGACGCTCCTGCAAGAGGTGCAGGCGCGCGGTGTGCCTCTTCAACGCATTCGCCACCTGATTGTTACGCATATCCACTTAGACCACGCAGGTGCGCTGGGCTGGCTATTGCAACGCCTGCCCAACGCCACTGCCTATGCGCATCCTGTGGGCGCGCCGCATATGGTGGATCCTTCGCGCCTGATTGCCAGCGCGTCGCGCCTCTACGGTGAGATGATGGAGCGTTTGTGGGGCGAGGTGGTGCCTGTGCCTCAGGAGCGACTGCAAATCGTGCGCGATGGCGATCGTCTCACTGTTGCAGGGCGCACCCTGTTGGCAATCGACACCCCTGGGCATGCCCGCCATCACCACGTCTACTTGGATGAGGCAACGGGCATCTTGTTTGCGGGCGACATCGCGGGCGTGCGCATGCCGGGCACAACCTATGTGCGCCCGCCCACCCCGCCTCCCGAGCTAGATGTGGAGGCGTGGCAACAAAGCCTTGCCAAACTGCGCAGCCTGCCCATCCGTCAGCTTGCGCTCACCCACTTTGGGCTGTATGAGGATGTGGCACGCCACTTGGACGAGCTGGAGACACGCCTGCTGGACTGGGCACAGTTTACGCGCGCGCTTATTGAGCAAGGCGTTTCCGATGCCGAACTCATTCAGCAGTTGCGCGACTACGGCAACGAAGAGATGCGCACCCAAAATGTAAACCCCAGCAGCTACGACTTGGGCGCAGGCTACGAACTGATTGCGCTCGGCTACGCCCGCTACTGGCGCAAAAAGTTAGGACTTGCATGAAAGCCGAAAGCGTGCGCTTTGAGCAGGTCACGAAACGATTTGGCAGCGTGGTGGCGGTCAACCGCTTCACGCTGCGTGTGCAGCCGGGCGAGTTCATGGTGCTTGTAGGACCGTCGGGCTGCGGTAAGACCACCGTACTGCGCATGCTGGCTGGCTTGGAAGACCCTACCGAAGGCGAAATCTACATCGGCGAGCGATTGGTAAACGATGTGTCGCCCCGCGACCGCGACATCGCGATGGTGTTCCAAAGCTACGCGCTTTACCCCCACATGCGTGTGTACGACAACATCGCCTTCGGGCTGCGCCTGCGCGAGTTGAAAAGCGTTTTTTGGCAACTCACCCACTGGAGCGAGGTGCGCGTCATCCGCCAGCGCATCGACGAGCGCGTGCGCCAAGTTGCCCGCATGCTGGAGATTGAGGGGCTGCTGCATCGCCTACCGAAAGAGTTATCGGGCGGTCAACGCCAGCGCGTGGCGCTCGCTCGCGCCATCGTGCGCCAACCAAAGGTGTTCCTGATGGACGAGCCGCTCTCTAACCTCGACGCAAAGCTTCGCGACCAAACCCGCGCTGAACTCAAGAAACTCCAAGAGCGACTGGGCATCACCACGATTTATGTAACCCACGACCAAAAAGAGGCGATGACTCTTGGCACGCGCATTGCGGTAATGAAAGATGGCGTTCTCCAGCAGGTAGGAACGCCCGAGGAGGTCTATTTCCAGCCCGCCAACAGTTTTGTAGCGACCTTTATCGGTGCGCCTCCGATGAACTTGCTGCAGGCACAGGTGGTGGCACACGGTGGCGCGCCTGCCCTGCGCCTTGGAACTCTAACGGTACCCCTGTTGCACGCCCACCAGCAGATACTACGCTCGCGCATGGGGCAGACCGTGCTGGTGGGTATTCGCCCACACGACCTTTACACCGAGCGCACCGCGCCCGCCGACGCCCTCTTGTCGGAGCCTTTGCCTATCCTCGTGGATGTGGTAGAGCCACACGGCGACCGCTACGATGTGCATCTGGTGTTGGATAGTGCACGATTGATCGCTCAGCTGAGCGCACGCGAGAAGGTCTGCGAGGGTCAGATGCTGCCCATTCGCTTCCACTTGGAGTACCTACACCTGTTTGACCTCGCCACGGGCGAGGCGCTGCGCCCCTGAGAGCAGGAATCACACCCTGCAAACCGAACTAACCCCGCGAGGTGAGTTCCAATGGCGGATTACACCCCTAAGCCTGAGCATAAATTCACCTTCGGGCTGTGGACGGTTGGCAATGTTGGACGCGACCCATTCGGCGAGCCAGTGCGCCCCCGCATTCCACCCACGCGCATCGTTCAAAAACTCTCCGAGCTGGGTGCGTGGGGCGTGAACCTGCACGATAACGACCTCGTGCCCATTGATGCTACCGCTGCCGAGCGCGATCGCATCGTGCGCGAGTTCAAGCAAGCCCTCGAAGACTACAACATGCGCTTAGTGATGGGCACCACCAACCTGTTCAGCGACCCCGCCTTCAAAGACGGCGCGTTCACCAGCAACGACCCAAAAGTGCGCGCCTATGCCCTCCACAAAACCATGCACGCGATCGACTTGGCGGTGGAACTCGGCGCGGAGATTTATGTGTTCTGGGGCGGGCGCGAAGGCACCGAAACCGACGCCGCCAAAGACCCCATCCAAGCCCTGCAGTGGTACCGCGAGTGTATGAACTTCCTCATCCACTATGTCAAAGACCACGGCTATAACCTGAAGTTCGCGTTGGAACCGAAGCCCAACGAGCCCCGCGGCGATATCTTTCTGCCCACTGTCGGCTCGATGTTAGCGTTCATCGAAACATTGGACGACCCCAGCATGTGTGGCGTGAACCCCGAAGTCGCCCACGAACATATGGCGGGGCTGAACTTCACCCATGCTGTCGCCCAAGCCCTCGAGCGCAATAAACTGTTCCACATTGACCTCAACGCGCAAAAGCTCGCTCGTTACGACCAAGACTACCGCTTCGGTGCGGAAGATATCAAAGGCGCGTTTTTCTTAGTGAAGCTGCTGGAGGATAATGGCTACAGCGGACCGCGCCACTTTGACGCCCACGCCTACCGCACCGAGGACGAGGAAGGCGTGTGGGAGTTCGCTAAGGGCTGCATGCGCACTTACCTTATCCTCAAGGAGAAGGCAGAGCAATTCAACCAAGACCCCGAGATCCAAGAGTTGCTGGCAGAGATTCGCCAGTGGGATGTGGAGCTACAGGCGCGGATGCAATACTCGCGCGAGAACGCCGAATGGCTCAAAGCACAGTCGTTCGACCGCGCTGCATTGGGAGCAAGGGGCTACAAATACGAGAAGTTAGACCAGCTTACGATGGAGTTGTTGATGGGCGTGCGTTAGGGCGTTGTGCCGAACACTGCCGCAGCGTACTGACGGGCGGCTTCTGCGGGGTCTGGGGCGTCGGCGATGCCCGAAATCACAGCGATCCCGCGTGCCCCTGCCTCAAGGCACTCCGATACACGCTCAGGCGTGATGCCCCCCACTGCTATCAGGGGCAGCGGCACAGCGGCATGCACGGCTCGCAGTAGCGGGATGCCTTCGGGCGGCTTGCCCGGATGGCTGGCAGTGGGGTACATTGTGCCCACCAGCAGGTAGTGGCACCCTTCGGCGGCTGCCCGCTGCGCCGACTCCACGCTGTGTGCCGACCGCCCGAGCCACATTGGCGTTGGCGGCAGATAGGGCGGTGCGTGTTCGGGCAAGTGGATGGCGTCGGCTTCGCACCACTCCGCTAATGCAGGATACGGGTTGATGCCCAGCAGTGCCCCTGCCGTGCGCGTGAGCCGTCGTAGTTGCAGCGCCATATCCAGCGCCATGCGGGCAGGCAAGTCGCGTACGCGCAAAGTGAGCCAGTTCACGCCGCTGTGCAACGCCTGTTCCGCGAGCCACAGCGCGTGTGCAGCGTCGGTTTGCGGCGCGTAGTTCAGAATCAGCATCAGCACGCGCTCTGGCATTTGCTCAACCGCGCACCACGCCTTCGAGCGGGCTAGACGCCGATGCGTAGGGCAGTTTCGGAATGCGCCCTGCCAGATACGCCTTGCGCCCCGCCTCCACGCCGAGCTTGAACGCCTCCGCCATCAGCACAGGGTCTTTCGCTTTGGCGATTGCTGTGTTCACCAACACAGCATCACAGCCAATTTCCATCGCCAGCGCCGCCTCAGAGGGCACGCCCAGCCCGGCATCCACCACCACAGGCACATTACACTGCTCCACCATAATGCGGATTGACTCGAGCCCAACAGCGAATCCTTGCCCTGTGCCAATCGGGGCAGCCAGGGGCATCACCGTGGCGCAGCCTAGCGCCTCCAACCGTTTCGCCAACTCAGGGTCTGGCGGAATGTAGGGTAGTACCACAAACCCCTCGTCCACGAGAATCTTACACGCCTCGTAAGTGCCGATGGGGTCGGGCAATAGGTACTTCGGGTCGGGCACCACTTCAACTTTGATCCAGTCGCTTAGCCCCATCGCACGCGCTAATCGCGCCACACGTACCGCTTCCTCAGCGGTGCGACAGCCTGCAGTGTTGGGCAGAATCTGGTACTTGCTCCAATCCAAGTCGTCTAAGATGGAACGCTTGGGCGCGTCCAGATCAATGCGGCGCAACGCAACTGTGACAATCTCGGCTCCGGAGGCTTCAATGGCGCGGCGCATCGTCTCCGCATCGAGGTATTTGCCCGTGCCCACCATCAGGCGCGAGCGAAACTGCTTGCCAGCAATCACAAGCGGGTCGTGCATCGTCGCAATTGTACCCTACCGCTACAGGATAAGGTATACTTTGAAGCTCGGAGGGAAGTACGGATGCCTAACACGAAATCGGCAAAGAAGGCACTACGCAAGTCGCGTGAGCGGTATTTGCGTAACCGCGCTACCAAGTCTGCCATCAAAACCTACTCGCGCCGCACAAAGGAGCTGGCAAGCAAAGGCGATGTGGAGGCGGCTCTGAGCACCTTGCGCCGTGCGATTAGCATAATCGACAAGGCGGTCAAGCGCGGGATTTTGCACCGCAACACGGGCAACCGCAAGAAGTCGCGCCTGATGACTGCTGTGAATAAACTGCTTGCCCAGCGGCAAGCTCAAGGCGAGGCAAGTTAACGCAGATACCACACAACTACTTTGTCAGCAGGGGTGGGCACCAACCTGCCCCTGCTGCTGCGCTAGCAGTCTCTTTACCCCACCCAAACGCCCACTGCTGCGACACACAGCGTGCTTAGCAGGTTCACTGCGTTGTTGTCAACCCACGATAGCCCGCGCACAGGCGTAGCAAGCACACCGCAGCAGATGCGCCGTTCACCCTCTTTGCGGCAGCTAGGGCATGCAAACCGCGCTTGCAGCGTTGCACCCAGCAAGCTATCCAGCAGCATGCCGCCAAACCCTAAGCCCGCCGTGATAAACAGTCTGGTTGGCCCCCCCACGATGGGCCAACACGCAGCGGCAATCAGGAACGCCCCTAGCAAGCCCCCTATGGTGCCTTCGTTACTAAGGGCTCCAGAAGTGCCTTTTGGCACGGGCTTGCCTGTGGTAAGATGCCGTGCGCCTTTGGCAAACTGCGTGCCAAACTCAGTTGCCCAAGTGTCGGCAGCGGCTGCGGCAAGGCTTGCGCAATAGCCCTGCCAGAACGCTGACTCGCGCCATGGATAGAGCAGGATGCCCCAGCAGCAGAGAGTGGGTGCCAAGCCGTTTGCCCACACTTGGGCGGCGGTGCGCTGCTCGGGGCGGTGTGGGCGCCCCAGCGCACGCGGCAACAGACTGCTGGTCGCAAAAAACGCGATCATCGGTAGGCTTGCCCACACACCGCCCACCCCGAACACGCTGGTGCCCACCAGCACTGCTGCCCACGCACCCCCCGCTGTGAGCAGGCGCGCATAATACGCGCCCAGCGCAATCGCGCCTGCAAGCGCCGCCCCCAGCAGCCAGCTCATCGGCTCACCTGCCCCGATACACAGCGGTTGTTGCGCACATAAAACCGCCACAGCCGCTCGCGTGCCTGACTGATGCCTATCCGCGGCGAAACGCCCACTTGGCTGTCGGGCACAGGCTCACCCTGCCAAATCTGCACGCGCCCAGTCATTAGCGACTCGCCGTTCATCGCCCGTGTAATGCCCAACGCCCGCGCCAAGTTACCCGGTCCTCGACACAGCTGCGTCCAGTGCACCTGCCCGCGCCTGAGGTACATCTGTTCCAGCCCCACTGTTGGCTCCAGCGCGCGAATCAGCACCGCCTCGCCCACCCCTTCAGGCTGACATACGGCATTGAAACACTCGTGAACCCCATAGATGAGGTACACATACGCCGTGCCTGGGGGACCAAACATCGCGGCGTTGCGCTCGGTTTTGCCTTTGTAGCTGTGGCTGGCGGGGTCGTCTTGCGTATAGGCTTCGGCTTCCACGACGCGGCCGCCCACCCACCCTGTCTCGGAGCAGGTTACTAACCAGCAGCCCAGCAGGGCGCGTGCTACCTCCACCGTCGGCTGGAGGTAAAAGGCGACCTCCAAGGGGGGTAATAACCGCTCCATCTGCTCGCTGATTATACCGCGCCCTTAGCCCTCCAAAAAATTCTTGAGCAGCTGCTTACCCGCCTCGCTCAAGATAGACTCGGGGTGGAACTGCACGCCCTCAATCGGGTACTGCTTGTGGCGCACGCCCATGATTTCGTGATCGTCCTCGCTTTCGGCGGTGATTTCGAGGCAGTTAGGCAGGCTCGCGCGCTCAATCACCAGCGAGTGGTAGCGGATGGCGCGCAGCGGGTTGGGTAGCCCGCGAAATACCCCTGTGTTCGTGTGGCGAATCGGTGATTCTTTGCCGTGCATCGGGCGTTGGGCGCGCACAATCGTGCCTCCAAAGGCGGCGCCAATCGCCTGATGCCCTAAGCAGACCCCCAAGATAGGCACCTTACCCGCCGCTGCCTGAATCAGTGAGATGCTGATGCCCGCCTCATACGGGGTGCACGGTCCAGGCGAAATCACAATGCGGTCGGGTTGCAGGGCAAGTGCCTGCTCGACGGTCAGCTCATCGTTGCGCACTACGATCAGCTCCGCACCTAACTCGCCCAAATACTGGACCAAGTTGTAAGTGAAACTGTCGTAGTTATCAATCATTAGGATACGCACGGTTCGGTTCTCCTTGAGACTGGCTGTTTATTTGTACCCCAAGCTGCTCCCTCTATGTGAGGTTCCTCGCCTGCGGCTCGGAATGACAAGGCTTTTGACTGCAAAAACACAATGTCACTCCGAGCGCAGCGAGGGGTCTCTCACGCGTGCTTTGCCCAAGATACCTCGCCTACAAAGGTTTACCGCACGCTCACCAACTCGCCTTTCGCAACGCTGATTAGCTCCTCCAGCGTGGTCTCCGCCACTGCTACCGAGCGGTCTGCCACGCCATAATAAACCAACCATCGCCCGTCGTCCATCGGGGTTAGCCCTGTGGGGAACACCACGCGCTCAAAGAAGCCACTGACTTCATAGTCTTCGGAAGGGGCAATCAACGGCTCGTGGGAGCGCGAGATGACTTTGTGTGGTTCATCCAAATCCAGCAGTGCGACACCGGCGCAATAACCGTCTTTCGCGTTCACGCCGTGATACACGATTAGCCAGCCTTCGGGCGTTTCCACAGGTGGCGCGCCTGCCCCAATCCGCCGCGAATCCCAGTGGTGGATGCGTGGTGCCATCAGAAACTGGTGGTCGCCCCAGTGCAACAGGTCGGGCGAGTAAGCCACCCACATGTTCGGACCGTTGAACGCCGATTGCGCGGTACGATGTAATGCCACATACCGCCCTTTGACCTTGCGAGGGAACAGCGTGACATTCTTGTTTTCGTGGTGCAAAATCAAGCCCAGCCGTTCAAAGTGTTTGAAATCTTCCGTGCGAGCGATGCCCACGCTAATCCCATACCGCGAGACTGCCGTGTAGGTAAGGTAGTACACGCCGTCAATCGCAGTGATGCGACAGTCCTCGATGCCGTACTCCTCGTATTTGTTTTCGGGGAACAGTGTGGGTTCTTCGTCGATGACGAAGTGTACACCATCCTTACTGCGGGCAAGGCGCAAGTGCGAAATCGAGCTGAGGTACACGCGCCCTTCATAGGTGACGGCGCGCGGGTCGCTGAGGTCGGTCAGTGGGGAATGGCGCGGGAAGGTAAGAATTTCTAAGCGGCGCGAGTCGCTGCTATTGAGATTCAGCACGGGCACGCCGACTAGGTCGGGATCGTCCAGAAGGGGACGCTCTGCCACGCGCACCATCAGAATCACTTCGTCGCCAAAGCGCACCGCGCCGGGATTAAACGCGCCAATGACCTCCAAATCGGGTGCGGAAGGGCGCACCATCTCCGGTGTGATAATCGGGTTTTCCGCCACGCGCTTCGCCACAGGCGTTAACCTCCTTGTCGTTGGGGCGAGGGCGCCGCTGCCGAATCGCCCAGAGTCAGTCTGACGATGAGTCTTTCCATAATTTCGGCATCGTTCACACTGGGACGCAAGCCTTTGAGTGCCAAATCGGCGTCGGCAAGAGCTTCAAACGCCTCGCACAACTGGGCGAAACTGAGCTGCTCCGCTTGCCGACGCAGCGCGTCGCGCAAAAACGCCCGCTGGGTCAGTACCTGCACCACATCGGGGTCTTTAGGCAGCTTTTGGGCGACCTCCGCGCTGATTTTGCTGGGCTGGTCAATCGGTTGGTGATACTGCAACAAGAGCTTTACCCCCCATAGCAAACGGTATTGACGCGCGATTAGCCCCAATGTTTTGCGCGCGGTCTCCTCTGTGCGCGTGCCTGATTGGAACGAGCGGCGCAACAGGCGCATCGCCGTAGGGGCGTCGCGCGCCACAACAGCATCCACTAACTTGAACACCTGCGCCTGCTGCGACGGGCTTACCGTCATGTCAATATCAAGACGGCTAATCGTGTCGCGGGGTTCCACATAGAGGATAAGTTTGTCCAGTTCTGCTAAGGCAAGCTCGGCGACACCGTCCACTAATGTTTGGAGGTATTCAGCATCTTCGGGGCGCAGGCGTTTGCCCGCGGCACGGGCGTGCTCGACCAAGCGGCGTGTGAGCGCGTCACCCGTCAGCGGCTTGAACTGCACCACCACGCCGTGCTTGTCTACGGCGCGGGTGAGTGCGTTCCAGCCCGCTTTGGAGCCGTCGCTTTCCTCAGTGGCGAGGGGAATCAGTACCAAGCAGGCGAAGGGAGGCACTTGCTCCACCAAGCGCGCTAGGTTTTGCAGTTCGTTGGCGTTGTAGCGGTTGACCGCTTGCAGGATGACGAGGCGTCGCTCAGCCTCCATCGGGGCAGTCAGCAGCACGCTGCCTACGGCAGATACGGGCGTCTCGCGGGCGTCCAGCGTGGCTTCGTCCATACTGCCGGGCGACAGGTTGAGCGTGGTGCGCACACGCATGAGGAACTCGCGTCGCAACACAGGTTCCTCTCCTTCTAACAAGAACACGCGTGCCTGCCAGTCCGCCGCTCGAAGCTCGCTGTAGCGTTTAGTTGCCATAAACCTTCAGTCGCCCCAGCGCCACAAGCCCTCTTATAAGCTGCCCGACACGGAGTTCCTGCAAAGTTTGGCGGGCGATTTGGCGGATTTGGTGCCGAATTTGCGGTTCCAGCTCTGCGTGGCGAGCGGGTGTGGCGTAGAGGTATTCAACCAGTTGAGGCGTTAGCGCGCCCAGCAGTGGCGCAACGCGGCTGCCCCGCATCTGCAACACGCTTGAGGCTTGCTCTAAATAAGTGCGAGGAGTTTGCCCAGCTGCAGGCGCAGGGGCACCCAGCAATCGGAGCATAAACACGAGGTAAGCATAGAGCCGTTGGGCACGGCTTACGCTATGCGGCTGCCAAATGTTGAGTCGCGGTGCCACCAACAAATACAAGATCGCCAACGCCACCGCACCAATCATCACATTCAACATACGCTGCAGCCACTGGCGCCGCGCTTGGTGCTCGTCGTCGCCCCCTGGGCCCGCTGCGGCGTCGGCGCCCAGCCCCACCGCCTGCGCGTTGCGCGTGGCATCAAACGCTACCCAGCCCACCCCTTCGAAGTACACCTCTGTCCACAAGTGGCGGTGCTCCTCGCGCACGATATACTCGCCCGTTGCAGGGTCGGTCTCGCTGAGGATGAAGCCCGACGCCACCCGCGCCGGGATATCCGCATACAGACACAGCACTGCCAACGCCGTCGCGAACTCCACACAGTAGCCCTCGCGCGCCTCAAACAGAAAGTAATCTACCACATCGCCTTCGGGAGGAAATGGCTCTACATTCAGGTTGTAAAGCATGTTTTGCTCAATGTAGCGCACCAACGCCATCACCTTGTCGTACTGCGTGGGCTGGTTTGCGGTGAGTGTGCGTGCAAGCGTTGCGATGCGGTTTTGCTCCTCGCTGTTTTGAGAGCGCGCGTCGGGCACGGGCATTTGGAAGGGGAACCGCAGCGAGGTCGGCGGCACCCGCCGCAACACGGCAGGGTCGTCTGTAGGCACATAGGCTTGAATGGTGTAGCTTTCGCCTGCCCCCAACGGGCGGTAGGTGCTGAGTGAGTTGAGCGAACGCGAATAAAGCAGCTGGCGCACGGGGGCTTCTACGCGCAACGGTGTGCCCGGCGAATAAAGCGAGCGATGCCAGCCACTGGAGAGCGTAACGGTGGCGGTCGTGAGCCGATTGCGGGGGGCTTGGAACGGGCGCGCCAACTCAAACACGCCCTGCTTGACAGGTACCATCTCTTCCTGGAAAAAGCGCCCGCGATTCCAACCGCGCCCTGTGTAAAAGTTGTACGATTCGAGGCGCATGTACTGAGGCTGCGCAGGACCCTGAATGCGCACTCGCATCACTTCCAGTTTGCTAAGGGCGGTTGCGCCCGCGCCTACCTGCAGTTCGGGAGGCGTTTCGGTGCTGGCGGAAGGGCGCAGCGGGGCACGCAACGGCACACCGCCCACGAAAGTAGAGACCACCTGCCCGATGGTTAGCGCAAGCAGCGGCGCCAACACAAACGCCATCAGTCCTGAAAACAAGCTCATCGTGGCAACCGTGCGCATCGCGTAGCCCGTCTCCAGCGTGCCCTTGCCCCACTCCAGCCGATGGCTTGCCAACATCAAAAACAGCATCGCCAACAGCATCAGCACGAACAACCACAACACCTGAACCGCCAACACGTAGGTGGCAATCAGCCCAAACAGAGCGAGCGCGGGCACGCTCTGAAACACCACTGCACTCATCGTGATCATCACCGCGCTGCGCAGGCACAGGTACCACAAGAACGACAGGCTCAAGTAGGTTTCAATCGTGGGGTCAGTGTCGATTCCAAACAGCGCGTTCAGAAACGACTGCCCCAACAGGCTAAACAGCGCCAGCGCGCCGTCGATGAAGCCGAACATCAAACGGGTGGTCTCGGAAAGTGGGAAGCGACTTAGCCACGCGCTGAAAACCGTGCCAATTGTAAGCAACACGAAGAACGGCGTAGTGGAGAACTCCGTGACACGTGCCAACTGCACCGCCAGTAGGCTCGCCACCGTCAGCAGCCACGCCGCACCATACGCCAGCAAGGGAGGCACCCCAGCCACAGCCCCAGAACTTTGCTGTACCATCGGCAACTGCATGATTCTACCCGCTAGCGCATGCAACGCACCTTAGCCCAAAGTGGGGTATAATGGCACGTGGGGGAGCAGCCCCATAAGGAGGCGATGACGATGAAACGACTCGGTCTGTGGATTGCCACGCTGGCACTTGTGGCGCTTACGCCGCTGGGGGCGCAAGACGCGCCTGCGGAAAAAGACGAGAAAGGCCCTGCCGTTCAAGCACAACCGACTCAGCCGCAGCCTGCGCGCGGCGATGTGCTAACGCCAGCGAACTTAGCCACACGCCTCAACCTCACCGACGAACAGCGTGCCCGTATTGAAGGGCTATGGCGTCAGTATAACGAGCGCAGCGAGCAAATCCGACGCGATACCTCGCTCACCGCTGAACAGCGACTGCAACGATTGCGCCAAGCCCGCGAAGAGTACATCCGCTTAGTGCGCTCCGTACTGAACGAGGAGCAACTCAAACAGTTCGAGGCGCTGCTGGAAGAGCAATCGCCTGCGCTGAGCGCCCTCTCAAATGTGCGCCTAACCCCGGAGCAAATCGAAAAAATCACCGAAATTGCGCGGCGCTACAACAAACTGCGCGAGCAAATCCAAAACGACAACTCGCTCACGCCCGACCAAAAGGCGCGCCGACTGCGCGAAATCGAAGAGCAGTTCCTCATGGAAGTGCGTAATGTGTTGCCCAAGCAACTCCAAGAGCAGTTTGATCGCGCCCGCAAGCAACAACAGCAAGCCGAGCAAAAAGGTAAGGAAGAGAAAAACGGGAACCCAACACCCCCTCAGCAAAACAACCCGTAGCGAGCGGGTATAATTTGGTTTGGGCTGCTACCTATTTGAGCGGGCGAGGAATCCTCGCTCCGCTCGGAATGACGAAGCCCTTGGCGCAGAAATAAACTTGTCATTCCGAGCTGAAGACGAGGAATCGCCGATAGAGCACAGTCGAGACCTTTCGCTGCGCTCGGGGTGACAGGTTTCGCGGCGACCACCGACGCTCGTCATTCTGAGCTGAAGGTGAGGAACCTTATACAGGTAGCGCGGCTTGGGCTATAATTAGCCACCCAAGCTTGCCGGCGCGCGGAGGGGTGGCCGAGTGGCTGAAGGCGGCGGTCTTGAAAACCGCATCCCACCTCGTGTGGGACGGGGGTTCGAATCCCTCCCCCTCCGCCAACGAACCGAGGAGGCACACTCGCCGAAGGGGGAGACGCGTGTGAAACGCTGGCTGTTGCGCCTCGCGCTAGCCCTAGTGGGCATGCTCAGCTCCTATGTGGGGCTAAGCATGTTGCTGTTCGTGGTGATTATGCACCGCGCCAGCCTCTCGCAAGTGCCACACCACAGCCCCCTGCCGCCGCTAGCAGCCCACGACCGCTTGCTGATTATCGCTCCCCACCCTGATGACGAGGTGTTGGGCTGTGGGGGGCTAATTGCCAGCGCTGCCCAGCAAGGCATTCCTGTTCAAGTAGTTTACCTCACTTGTGGTGATGGCTTTACGGCAGCAGCCGCGCTAGCGACTCGAAGCATGCCCGAGTCGCGTGAATGCCTTGCCTTAGGCAAGTTGCGCCAGTCTGAGGCACGGCGCGCGCTCCAACTGCTGGGGTTGTCGGGCAACTCGGTGGTGTTTCTAGGCTATCCTGATCGGGGGCTGTTGCCGATGCTTTTGCGCCCGGAACGCCCCTATCGCTCGCCCGCCACAGGCGCGACCGCCGTGCCCTACCCCGAAGCACGGTCGCCACGCGCCCCCTACACGGCAAGCGCGCTGATTGCCGACCTGCGACGCATTTTAGCGCAGTTCCAACCCACGCGCGTGTTCACCACCCATCCGTTGGATGACCATGAAGACCACATGGCAGCCGCGTTGTTCACGCGCGAGGCAATCGCACAGGCACTTGCCGCGGGCGAACTTCATCGCCCGCCAACACTCTATTACTATTTGGTGCATCGGGGCGATTGGCCCTTGCCGCAGGGCTATCATCCCAACCGCCCGCTGCTGCCGCCGCTGGGGCTGGAAGGCGCGCACTGGCACCTGTTTGCCCTGAGCCCAGACGCGCGCCTCCGCAAAGAACAGGCGTTGAAAGCCCACGAATCGCAATACGCGCTTATGCCGCGCTTCCTGAGTAGCTTCCTGCGCACCACCGAGCTATTCGCTTCCGAGCCGACTGCCGCCCTCCAGCCCACCGACGATAACCCCACCATTCACCTGCAACCGCATGCAGACCTTGCCAGCGTCCGCGTACAAGGCGGGCGCGAGGGCGTTCGCGTGAGCCTCGAGACGCTCAAGCCGTTCCGTGCGCCGTATCAGCTGGAGCTCGCGCTGCTTACGGTGGATGCAGCGGGCAACTGGCAGAGCACGCGCTGGCGTTACCCCAACAGTCGGCTCTTGGCGCGTCAGGAGTCAAACACGCTTCACCTATGGCTGCCATCGAATGCGCTCAGCCGTGCTGAACGCGCCTACTTGCTGGTGAGCACACGCCTCTATGGCGCGGAACTGGATCGAACGGGTTTTATACCTGTGCCGCTGCGTGGGGCGCACGCGGAATAGGGTGCCCTAACTCGCGCGTCAACGCTGCAATCCGCTCCATAATCAGTTCGGTGAACTCGTCGCGGGCGGTGCGATCGGTGCGCTCACCGAACAACTTTTGATAGCTCAGCGGCTCACCGAATCCAACCTTCACTTGCGCGCGGCGTGGCAGTTTTGCGCCCTTGCGCCACGCCTGCTCGGTGCCCACGATGGCAGTAGGTAGTACGGGCGCGCCTGATTGACGCGCAAGCAGCGTTGCGCCCGGCGTAGGCGGCAGCAGGTACGCGCCCGTGCCGCGCGTGCCCTCGATGAAAATCAGCACCGCATGTCCTTCGCTGAGCAGGCGAAGCGCGGTTTTGATAGCGCCCACATCGGCAGTGCCGCGCTCTACCGGGAACGCCCCCAAACGGCGAATAAAGCGGGCAAACAGCCGATACTCAAATAGCTCGGCTTTTGCCATGTAGCGCAGCTCACGGGGGGCAGCGCAGCCAATCAGCGGAGGGTCTAACACGCTCAAGTGGTTCGACGCCACGATTAACCCGCCTTCCAACGGCACGCGCTCCGCGCCCAGCACCTCCAGCCGCCACATCCAGCGCGCGAAACCGCGCACCAAAACCCAGCCCGTGCGGTAAAGCCAATCGTGTGAGCGAACCATTGGGGCTATTCTTCAATCACGAACTCGCTGCGCACTTCGGTGGGCATTCGCAGCGTCGCTGAGGCAGAGCAATATTTTTCGTCCGAAAGGCGAACCGCCTTCTCTACCAACGCAGGGTCTAAATTGTTGCCCCGGATGTGGTGAGTAATCACCACGCGCGTGAAGCGACGCGGATGCTCTGGGTGTCGCTCGGCGTGGATTTCAATGCGATACTCCGTGAAATCTTGTTTCATTTTGCGTAGAATCGCCACCACATCCATGCCTGTGCAGGCGGCTACTGCCAGCAGCAGGTGCTCCATCGGAGTAGCAGCGATATCATTGCCGCCGACATTCGGATTGGTGTCGAACAGCACCTTGTGCCCCGACACATCGCACGCGCCTTCAAACAGCATATTGCCCTTCCAGACGAGTTCGCCGTTCATACTGCAAAGGATACCTCAGGAGCGTGCGTGGGTCTACTGGGGGGTCAATCCTCTTTGCGTAGGCTGCGTTTGACCTTCTCGAAAAAGCTGCTTGGCTCAGCTTGGGCGTACTTTTTGAGGCGCACGCCACTTAGTTCAGCGTATTGGCGCAACAGATTGCGCTGGGCGTCAGTGAGTTTTTTGGGCATTTTCAGCCCGATGCGCACATACAAATCGCCGCGCTTGCCCGTGCGTGGGTTGGGCAGACCGTAGCCGTGCAAGATCAGCTCGCTATATGGCTCAGTCAGCTCAGGAATCTCGATAGACACTTTGCCGTCCAGGGTTTCGATTTCCACCTCGTCGCCCAACACCAGTTGGGGGTAGGTGAGGTTGATTTGGGTGGCGAGGTCGTCGCCGCGGCGACGGAAACGCGGGTGTGGCGCGATGTGTACCACCACGTAGAGGTCGCCGTCGCGCCCGCCACGCAGCCCCGAGTCGCCCTCGCCGCGTAGCAGGATTGCAGTTTCCTCTTCGATGCCAGGCGGAATGGTTACAGAAAGCGTATCACGCTGGACAACCAGTCGCTCACCCTTGCACTGGCGGCAGGGGGTTCGGATGATTTCGCCCTCGCCTCCGCAGCGGTCGCAGGGCACCACGCGCGTGATCGTGCCCAGAATCGTGGTTTGTGTGTGGCGGATACGTCCCGAGCCTTGGCAAGTGGGGCAGCGTTCGGGTGTGGTGCCCGGCTCGGCGCCTGTGCCTCTGCAGCGCGGACACGTGCGCAGCCGTTCGACCTCAATCGTGTGGGTGGCGCCGTGCAGCACCTCTTCCAGCGTGATGGTGAGATCCACGCGGCGGTCAGCTCCATCAATAGGCCCGCGTGTGGGGGCAGCTGCACGCCCGAAGTACATCTGGAACAGGTCTTCCGCTACGCTGAAGGGGTCTGCAGCGGGCGCGGTCGGGGCACCGGCGTGCCCAAAGCGGTCGTAAACCGCCCGCGACTCGGGGTCAGAAAGCACCTGGTAAGCCTCGTTGATGAGCTTGAACTTCTCTTCAGCGTCGGGGTCGTCTTTGTTGACGTCGGGGTGGTACTGGCGTGCCAATTTGCGGAACGCCGCCTTGATTTCCTCTTGGCTGGCGTCGCGTGGCACGCCCAGCACCTCATAATAGTCGGGTTTGCGCATAGTTCACAGGTCTACTCGCGCAGGGTTGTCTCCTGCTGGTAGAACTGCATTGCTTCCTCGTCGAGTTCTTCTTCGGCTTGCTTGCTGAGTTGTTTGAGATCGCGTGCCACTTGCCAAGTGTGCTCGGGTCCCTGGATGATCACTTCTACGGTATTTTCATCAATGATGTGCGGGCGGATTTTGCCTGCGGCGATCTCTTGGAGGGCAACAGTGAGCGGGTTGAAATCCAGCCCATCAACGGGCACGAGGGGTTTAGCGCCCTCACGTAGCAGGCGTGCCCGCTCCGCTGCCAACAACGCGAGGATATAGCGCGGATACTGATTGAGTTCGTCGTTATCTGGGTAAATCATCGCTGTCCCTTCACCGTCCCGTTAGGCGAGAGGGTGGTGACTCGTCAACAAATGCGGAAGCGAGGCTCGCTTCCGCCAACCGCCGGCTCTCGCCCGAGTTGTTGTGCCATGAGGCGTTCGTGTAGTATACCTGCGCGCAGTTGCGAAAATCAAGGGGTATAATAGTCTGGCTGCTCTCTTTCCGTTTTGAGTGAGCATTTTCTTCGCTGCGCTCGGAATGAAGAAGCCGCCTCTGCGCAAATCAACCCTGTCATTCCGAGCCGCAAGCGAGGAATCTCACCAGAGGAGCGACTCGGATTCACAATACGCGGTTGGTATTGGGTATCCTTATGCGCTGGCACAACCAAAAAAGCGAGGTGCAGCGATGAATCACTTAGTGTTGCGAGAGATTGAAAAGCCGTACCTAAAGAGCGATGTGCCCGACTTTCGTCCGGGTGATACGGTGCGCGTGCATGTGCGCGTGGTGGAGGGCGGCAAAGAGCGCATTCAGGTGTTTGAGGGCGTGGTGATTGCCCGTCGCCATCGTGGGATTGCCGACACGATCACGGTGCGCAAGGTCTCGTATGGCGTGGGCGTGGAGCGTACTTTTCCAATTCACTCGCCAATGGTCGCGCAGATTGAGGTGGTGCGTCGGGGTAAGGTGCGCCGCGCGAAGCTCTACTACCTGCGCAAACTGTCGGGTAAGGCGGCTCGTCTGAAGGAAGACCTATCGCGCTAATGGAGCCGTACACCGCGCCCACAGGACCACTCACTTGGATAGAGACGCTGGCACGCCTGCCCGTCGCCACTGTAGTGGTGGCAATGGTAGCGTGCCTATTGGTGCGGCTCGCCATCGTGCCGTTTCACAACCGTGCCGCCCGCTTTTTGAACAACCTACTGGACGCCATCATCTACGCGGGCATTCTGGTCTACCTGCTAATACGCCCCTACATCGGGCAGCCGTTTTACATCCCCTCCGAATCGATGTTGCCTACCTTACAAGTGGGCGATGTCGTGATTGTGGGCAAGTTCAACTATCGCTTCCATGAGCCGCAACGGTTTGACATCGTGGTATTCCGCGCGCCCGACTGGGCACTTAACCCATGGCAAACGCCCGGCAAAACCGATTTCGTGAAACGGCTCATTGGGCTGCCTGGCGATGTGATTGAGATGCGCGCAGGCGAAGGGCTGTACCTGAATGGCAAGCTGCTCAAAGAGCCGTACCTCAACGGCATCCCCCAATACTCGATGAAAATCATCAACGGCTGGGTTTACGAGTATGACGATTTCGGCAACATTCGCAAGGGAGGCGAAAACACGATGCGCCAGCCCGTGTTGGACGAGGAAGAGCGGTTGATGGTGCTCCGCACGCCCTCACAGCCCATCCCGCCTGGCAAATACCTCATGCTGGGCGACAACCGCAACAACAGCAGCGACAGCCATCACTGGGGTCTGCTGGATGCCAATCGCGTGGTAGGTAAAGCGTTGTTCGTGTTTTGGCCCCCCAACCGCATCGGTCCCGCCAACCGCACACCCCTGCCGCAAGTGGAATAACCCAACTGGTTCCCCTCTGTGAGATCCTTCACCTCCGGCTCCGAATGACAAGGCAGCGTTGTCGCTAAGAAACCTGTCCCCCGAGCGCAGCAACTGACAAGGGTACAGGGCACTGCTTCAACAGCCCAAGCCGTTGTCAGCGCTTCCCGAACCCCCTCCTTTAGGTTCCCCCTACCCGTAGGGGGAACCGAGCAATTTTTTCGGTTCCCCTCGCTTGCGGGGAGAACCTGCAGGAGGGGGGCAGCAGCATGTTTTCGGTTCCCCTTGCGGAGTGGAGGGAACCTCCAGGAGGGGGGCAGAATTGAAAAAAACCGCTATGCGCAAAACAAATCTGCCATTCCGAGCGAAGCGAGGGGTCTCAACCGCGCTCTGCCAAAGACTCTCTGCACATGGCTGGGATCGACAACACCTGCTGCGCCCAGCGACGAATCGTGCCCTCAAAATCGGTAAATAGCTTTAGGTTGGGGTAAGGCAACTTTTGGCAGGAACTTGTGCCCGCATCGCCAACATTTTGCCCCATGCAGTTGGCGTGGGCAACTTTTACGGTCAACAAGCGGTTTCCGCTGACGATTAGCCGCGGCACCACCGCGCAGACGGTGAATGTCTGGGTGCGCGTGGAAGCAAACGGCATTGAGGGCTGGGGCGAAGCCTCACCGTTCGGCATCGGCGATTTTCGGCAAAGCACAGAAACCATTCTCGAAGATTTAGCCCGTGCCAAACCTCTGCTGGAGCCGCTGCACCCCCTTCTGCGCGAGCAGGCGGAGCAGGTGTTGATAGAGGCGGGGATTCGCTCGGCGGCGCGCGCCGCCGTCAACCTTGCTCTGTGGGACTGGCTCGGCAAGCGCACAGGGCTGCCCGTATGGCAGCTGCTGGGGCTTTCACGCGACGCCGTCGTACCTACCTCTGTCACTATCGGTATCAACCCGCCCGAAGTCGCGCGCCAGCGTGTGCGCGACTGGTTGCAGCTCACCCACGCGAAGTCGCTCAAGATTAAACTGGGCAACCCCGCAGGCATCGAGGCAGACCAAGCGATGTTTGAAGCCGTTCGCGCCGAAGCACCACCCGATATCGCCTTGCGTGTGGACGCCAACGGCGGCTGGAACTTGCAAGACGCGATTACCATGTGCCGCTGGCTTGCCGAACGCGGCGTGGAGTATGTGGAGCAGCCCCTGCCGCGCGGCGCAGAAGAGCAACTGCCCACGCTCTACCGCGAGTCGCCCCTACCGATTTTCGTGGACGAGAGCTGCTTCAACAGCCACGATGTGGTGCGCCTCGCCGACCGCGTGCACGGCATCAATATCAAACTGATGAAATCGGGCGGTATCAGCGAGGCACTTCGGATGGTGCACACAGCGCGCGCGCTGGGGCTGCAGGTGATGTACGGCTGCTATTCCGACAGCAGCCTCGCCATCAGCGGGGCAGCCCAAATTGCCCCGTTGGCTGACCATCTGGATCTGGATAGCCACCTAAACCTTCTTGATGATCCATTTGCAGGCGCGGAGCTGATTGAAGGGCGTGTGCTACCAATCGACGCGCCTGGCTTGGGCGTGCGCCTGCGCGAAATGCTTACCTAAGACAGGTATACTACTCCTCAAATGAAAGCCTACTTAGTGCTGGAAGACGGAAGCGTGTTCGAAGGCGAGTCGCTGGGCGCAACAGGGCACACCACAGGCGAGCTGGTGTTCACCACCAGCATGACAGGCTATCAGGAGATTTTGACCGACCCCTCGTACGCAGGGCAGATTGTGTTGATGACCTATCCGCTGATTGGTAACTATGGTGTGAACCCCGAAGATGACGAATCGCGCCAAGCGCAGGTAGCGGGCTTCGTGGTACGCGAAGCGTGCGAGACCCCTTCCAACTGGCGCGCCCGCAGCGCAATCCACGATTATTTGGCGGCACGAGGCGTCGTAGCAATCAGCGGCGTGGACACCCGCGCCGTCACGCTCCGTGTGCGCTATCACGGCGTGATGATGGCAACCATCACCACCGATGAAACTCCCGATGAGGCATTCCATCGCCTTCAGACCGTACCGCGCTACGACGAGGAAGACTATGTCTACCGCGTCACCACACCTCAGCTCTACAAGTGGGGCTACAACGGCATCGAGTCAATGGACGCGCCCGATACCCGCTATCGCAAGCGCGTAGTGATTCTGGACTGCGGTGTCAAATGGAACATTCCGCGCCGTCTGGCAAGCTTGAATATCCGCTCCATCGTGGTGCCTGCGACCACCCCCGCCGAGCAAATCTTGGCTTACAAGCCCGACGGCGTGTTGCTCTCGCCCGGACCAGGCGACCCCGCACGCTTGCAGCCTGTGATTAACACGGTACGCGCATTGCTGGGCAAAGTGCCCATCGCGGGCATCTGTCTGGGGCATCAGCTGGTGTGCTTGGCGTTAGGGGCGCGTACTTACAAACTCAAGTTCGGGCATCGGGGGGCAAACCACCCCGTGAAAAACCTGCTCACAGGGCGCGTGGATATCACCTCGCAAAATCACGGCTATGCCGTGGATTTGGATAGCCTACGCGACACCGGGCTGGAACTAACCCACATAAATCTCAACGATCACACCGTCGAGGGGGTGCGCCACCGCGACTGGAAAGTAATCACGCTCCAGTACCACCCCGAAGCCGCGCCCGGTCCGTGGGATAGCCGCCCGTTTTTCCACGAATTCTTGACGATGATGGAGTCGGCGGAGGCAGAGCGATGAGGCGCTATGGGGTCAACGATCGCGTGCGCGTGGCAATCATCGGCTGCGGAGGAATCGGACGCCACCACTATCGGCAGTTCAATCGCCTGCGCGGGCAGTGCGAAGTGGTCGCTGCCTGCGATGTGTATCAAAAGCAGTTGGACGAGTTCCGCCAACTTGCTGGACGCCCCGATATTGAACCGTACACCGATTACCGCAGGATTTTAGAGCGGAAAGATATTGACGCCGTAGTGGTTGCCACGCCCGACCACTGGCACGCGCGTATCACCATTGACGCCTGCGAGGCAGGCAAGCATGTGCTGTGCGAGAAGCCCGCAATGCATAATGTGGCGGAAGGGCTAGCGATGGTGCACGCTGCGCGTGAGCACAAGCGCGTGGTGGCGATCGGCTTGCAACAACGCGGGGGCGAGCACTTCCAAGAAGCGGTGGACATCGTGCGCTCAGGTAAACTGGGCAAAATCACGATGGTGCACTGCTGGAATGTGGACAACGAGACCCCTCACGGCATCGGCAACCCGCCCGATAGTGACC
>Ga0209289_100236_pt1 | contig 32787 bp, 31 predicted proteins | sample GXS110809BmetaG_FD_184121 | JGI IMG/M metagenome (GOLD analysis project Ga0209289, IMG submission 184121) | Hot spring microbial communities from Gongxiaoshe hot spring, China to study Microbial Dark Matter (Phase II) - GXS 110809B (SPAdes)... ...
CAACGAAACCGAATTGGCTGTGCCCCCGATTCCGTCCATACGCGAAGAGTTGCCACAAATTTTGCAAGCCAATGGCGCGAAATACTCAGGCGATTTGTGCCCCAATTGTGGCGAACCGCTCATCCATTCTGGTGGTTGCGAATTGTGCCTGTTCTGCGGTTATTCAAGGTGTCAGTGAGTTTTCTGACATCTGGGGGGACGAATTCCCAATAAGAGGGCAAACCTTTCGGGTGAACCGAGAGTAAATTTCGGTCGTGTGAAAGCAGCGCCGCCACTTGTAGGCGACGACAGCCCACAATGGAGTTCGGCAGGAGCATCACCCTCCCATCGCCTACTTTGTGAGGGTGAACCTTACAAGTTTGACCAATTGATTGAAGCGGTGGTGGAACTTGCATCAATTCAACGCCAACAAGTAGAACAGGTTCGCGCCCTTGCAGAAGCACAAAGCAGAATGGAAGAGCAATTGGAAGCCCTCTCAGAAGCAAAACGGAGAACATAGGAACGAGTAGAAGCCCTTGCGGAAGCACAACGGAGGACAGAAGAAGGTCTGCAGGAATTGCGAGATCAAGTAAGCGCTCTCGTTATCGCTCAGCAAAGGATGGAAGAAGCGTTACAATGGCTCATTAACTTGGCAACGGGGAGAAATGGGTCGGAGAGAAGGGAAAGGTATGAGCGTGAAGTTATCCGCAGAGCCCCTGTCCTCTTCAAAGGTGGGTATGGTGGATCACCTGAAGAACCTTCAGTGCAACAGCGCTTAACAGCGTTAATGTCCCGCGAGCAGATGGACAGGTTGTTTAACGACAAAGAAGATGACTCATTTCTCGTCTTGTGAAACTATCCGATATTCTCTCACGGGAAAAAACTGTATGCTTTTCGCCCGAGTGCGATGCCATAAATTGACCAAGCGCTCCCGAGCAGCAACTGCCCTGTTATCGCTCCGACGAAAAAGGGTATGGCAGTATGGTAGGCGCGAGAGCCACCGTAGCGCAAAATCAAACTCTTAAGCATCCATCCAACAAACACTGAAAACCACATCCAACTCATTGTCCAACCGCTCCCGACAGCGTAGCCGACGGGATGGAGTGGAAACCAAACCCAATAACCCCGTGCTGCTGTCAATCCTGCCGCTACAACAGTGCCAATAACCACTTCCTTGACAATATCCCAACGAGTGTTGGGACGGATGGACAGCCAGTTGGCGAGCCGGTCAAAGGTTTCTCTGGACGGATAAATGGAATAGCCTTGCACTTTCGCAACGGCGCCCAAGCGGTAAAAACGGGTCAGCAGCAATAGTGGTGCCACCAACATTCCTTCCAATCCTGCGATGAGGATCGCTGTGGCCATGCTGAAAGGCGACATCTCACTTTGCTCTGCTAACTTAAACGCTTCCAGACTGGATGGAAGGGGATGGGCACGGAAACCGTAAACCAACCAGTATAACAGTGACATCGTTGTTAGCGAGCGAGACGAAAAAGCACTGGCACCGAAGGTGTGAACTAACAAGGCGTCGGGTCCGATGAAATGCAATTCATGAGTTGGAGGTCCCAATTCTGCTCTCATTCTCGCCGATGCAATGACTAACAACCAGTAGAGGACAAAGTAGCCAAAAGCAACGACAAATCCCATCCCTGCTCGCGACCAAAAAGCGAGGATGAAGATGAGAGCGGTGACGGTGCTGACGACCCATTTTCGCCCTGATGGATGCTGGGCAATTTGGACAACAGCATTTCCCAAACTTTTTCGTCCCCTCCAAAGAATTGAAAGCGCTAACCCTAACCATGCGCCGCATACTTGCTCGCCAAGATAAGTTCCGGGAAACTGCCAACCCAGCCAATGCCTCATGACGGCTTGCACTTTCCAAAGGACAAAGAACAACCAGAGTGAAAGGCTTAAGTCAGTGGGTGCAAAGTAAGTGACAGCAGCAATAAATGGATAGAATCGCATCGGCAGCCATCCCACAGCGCTCCACGGTTCACCGACAAAATAACTGCCTAAGTCTATTTGCAATTTCAACGACGGGACGGATGGATACAGAAAGTTCAGTCCATTGACGATTTCTATGCTACCTGTCAGCAGCAACGCTATCCAAAACCATCGGTTGAGCCAAAGGGAAGGACGGATAAGTTCCAAAGGAAAGCGGGTGAGTGGGTAACTCAATCTTTCCTCTCTCACCCATCTTCGGCTTAACAAAAGAGCAATGCCGACACTGGCTATGACCAGCATCGCCACAAATAGCCACCACCAAGTAAGCGGCGGCAGCCACCTCTTCAGTATGTCGGGTCGCCAGAAAGAAGCATCACCGTAATAGTAACCCCGCAAAACCTCCTTGTCGCTAACGACCAACCATGACGGCAAGTAGTCATGAAACAGTTCCGCCCATCGGTTTTCAGGTGAGGCAAACCAAAAGGCATAACTCATCATCGGCACCAGCAGCGTCATTGTGTCAATGCTGAACAGTGTCGTGGCGACGGCGATCATAGCATAAACGATCAGCAATTCCGATGAGGTAAAGGAGAAACGAGCGAACCAGCGATGCAGTAAGGTATTTAAAGCGGAGAGCAAAATCAATACCGTTGCCGCTGCAAAAGGCAATGAAAGCACCGTTGCATGTATCGTAGCCACAATGATTTCAGCCTCTATGACCCAAAAGCAAATGAGCGGGATAAAAAAGATGCCTACCAAAACCGCCCAATTGGAAAGCGATGTCAACTGGGATTTTTTCTCCTCTCCTCCCACTTTCAATTCGTGCATATTGACACCTACCTTCCACCTCTTTTAGAGCGAACTTCAAGGAAGCCGGATTTATCGGCTCGGCAGGAGCCGCGCCATCCAACGAGCCAAATTTCCCTTCTTTGAAGATTGAACTTTTGGTGAGCCAAATTAGAAGGTGAACACTTTGGAAGGCAAACTTCCGGTAAGTCGTGGCTGAATTCGCTCTTACGAAGGGTATGTTCTCAGTGTGCTGAATTCGTTTGGGACTTGTCAATAAACTCGCCACTCAATGAAGAAGACAAAGGCGGGCAGGCATTAAACCTGCCCGCCCTCAAATTTCACATGCTGTGACCTCCACCACGAACCTCCCAGATGGAGATTTTTCCGTCTGAACGAGGGTTGTGAGGTCGGAAGATTTTGGCGCAGTCTTGGGCAAGTTTGCTCCATGGCAACCACTTGGCATGTCCATCAGCGAAAGTCAATATACTGCCACCGAGGTGGCGGACATTTCTCGGACTGCGTCGCTGAACATAATCAGACGAACAGTTAGGGTGAGGTTGACAAACATTTGCCCAGATAGTTCGTGTCCCACCACAGTTGGCAAAGTGAGGAGCATCTGCAAAAGCGTCAGTTTCAGCAGGTGCGGGAATTTGTGCGACCTTGAAAGGTTTACCGCTCCAATTACAGCCCAAGTTCGGCATCAAAGGTTCGTTTGCCCCAATCGTTATTTGCATGCCGATGAAATCTGCTGGGAATGTCCAACCCCAATTCTCGCAACACCAAACAGCCAATGGTGCATTAGGGTGCTTCTTCAATGGAGGGATTGAGGTTATCCCTGACGGACAAGCCCAAACTTGGACATTGCGAACATAAGGGTGAATTTCACCTTGTGGTGTCACCTGTGTTTCACGGTTTGGGGTGTGAGGTGCTCCGCAAGAGGTGATGAACGGATAAGTCTCATCGTAATCTTGAACATACTGCATAAGACCCATGCCGACATTGCGCATGTTGGAAAGGCACTGAGCCTGCCGAGCCTTTTCGCGAGCCTGGCTGAACACGGGGAACAAAATCGCAGCCAGAATCGCGATGATGGCAATAACGACCAGCAACTCAATCAATGTAAAGCCCAAACGACGCATTGGACATCCCTCCTTTGAAGTTTTTTGCACCATTTACTGCCCGCCAAATTGCTTCTTCATGAAAGGCGGGGCACCTGGTGGAATGGCTTTCCCATAAGGCTGCCCTTCTTTGACTTGCCCAGGTGGGGGGACAGTCCCTACAGGCTGAACAGGACCACCACCTCTACGACCAACGCCCATGTAGATTAGTGCAACGATAACAAGGACAACCACAATCACAACCACCGCCAACCAAGTTGGCACCTGCTGCTTCATGGCGAATCACCTCCTCTATTTTGCGACCCGTCCAATATTATGCGCATGTCAAAGTTGAATGTCAACACCTTAGTCCCGCATCCTTTTTTCAACAAGCCACTGGACGAGGAAGTTAGCAATTCGCAAACTGACTTTGGGCTCACCGAGTTTATCCCAAACTTTTGTCAAGCGATGCTGGATTTGCTCTCGTTGGTTTGTATCGGCGAGCAACTGTTCAATTGCAGCGGCAATTCGTTCGGGCTTCGCCATCCAGCCGATGAATTCGGGCATGACGATTTCTCCGAGAATCCGATTGGGCAAAGCGAACGGACCAAGTCCAAGGACATTGATGCTTTTCCAACGAAGCCAATGAACTTGCAAGCGGTTTGGCAATCCCATCCAAAAAACTGTCACTGAAGGTGTGCCCAAACATGCTGCTTCTAAAGTCATCGTTCCCGCAACCAAAATTGCAGCATCGCACCCTCTCAGCAAAACCCGAGATTGACCGAAAAGCAGCGAGAAAGGCAAGTTCCGCCCGTAACGCTCAAGTAAGGACTTAACCCAATTCAGTTGCCACCCTTCTGGCAAACCGATGGCAAAGTAAACATCAGGGCGGGAGCGTATTAACAGTTCAGCGGTCTGCAAAAGTAAGGGCAAATTCTCACGGACGGTTGTTAATCGGCTTCCGGGAAACAGACCAATAACAGGTTTGTCAAGAGGAAGCCTCAGTTTGGTGCGGGCATCTGACGACGAGATTTCAAGGTAGGGGCGCAAGATGTCAATGAGGGGGTGACCGAACTCAATCACTTGAGCGCCCGCTTGCTTCAACTTATCGCGCTGCCAGTCATAAATTGGTGCAAAAACGATGTTCGGGTGAGCATATTTCTTGAGCCTATCTGCCGGAACTCCCCAAAAACTTGGTGGCACGAAGTAAAAGACTTTGACACCTTTTTGAGCCAAGGGCAAAACCAAGGGACGGTTAAATGCCCCTAAGTCAACGGGCACAAACAAATCGGGAGGATTGCGAAGCAAATGCAAACGAATTCGTTGCGCTGTCACGAACCAGAAGCGAATGGCGTTTTGAACAGATGACCAAAACCCGAAAGCGCTAAAAGGTGTCGTGTATCGCCGAATTTTGACACCTGCCTTAAGCATCTCGCTCCCGCCAATTCCTTCAAGTTGCCAATCGGGGCAAACTTTTTTCAACGCTTTTGCAACTTCCGCAGCATACATGTCACCCGAGGTATCGCCAACCGAAAAGAAAACCCGAACCATTCAGACCACCACTTGCAAGTATGGCATTGCGGGTGTGGTGTGCGAAGTAAGGAGTTTTTGAGAGGGCGAGGTTCCTGCCGAGCCGAAAAACAGGTGCGGGGTGCGAGGTGCGGAGTGCTGAGTTCTTTGGCAAGTTGGCAAATCGGCAAGTCGGCGGTTCAGCAAATGGGGAGGTTTGGGATTTTAAAATCCACGCTTGCACGCTTGCACGAAAAACGCACGACGCTCAACGCTTTCAAAATTTTGTTTTGGTGATTGCATTATGCCCAAACCTGTTGTTGCTATTGTAGGTAAGCCTAATGTTGGCAAATCTGCGCTTTTCAACCGGTTGGTCGGTCGGAGAGTTGCTATCGTTGATGAAACGCCCGGGGTCACTCGCGACCGGGTGATGGCGGAAATTGATTTGCTCGGTCGCAAAGTCATCCTGTTTGACACTGGCGGAATTGACCCGACCCTTGAGGACGAATTGATGGCGAGGGTGGTTGACCAAGTCAAAATTGCCATTGACGAAGCCGATGTCATCGTTTTCATGGTTGACGGTCGCGAGGAACCGACCATAACAGACCACGAAATCGCTGAGATGCTCCGCAAATCAGGCAAACCCATTGTTTTCGTCGCCAACAAAATTGATGAACCGTCAACGCCGATAGCCGAATTTTGGGAACTTAGGCTCGGTGCCCCGCTCCCGATTTCAGCCCTGCACGGTCGCAATGTTGACAAACTTAAGTCGGCAATTGTTGACGAGTTACCGCCGCCGGCACCGGACGAGTTTTTGACGGCTGAATGGCAAGACGCAATCAAAATCGCTATCGTTGGTCGCCCCAATGTAGGCAAGTCATCGCTGCTCAATGCGATTTTGGGTGAAGAGAGGGTAATAGTCAGTTCAATCCCGGGCACAACCCGCGATGCCATTGACACGCCCTTTGAGTGGCAAGGTCGCAAATTCATTTTGATTGACACTGCCGGAATTCGCCGAAAGTCGCAAATTCGTGCCCCACTTGAATACTATGCGATGGTCCGCGCCTTCGGGGCAATTGACAGAAGCGATGTGGTCATTTTGGTAATTGATGGTGTTGAGGGTGTAACAAGGCAAGATGCTCGCATTGGCGGTTACGCTCATGAGCAAGGGAAGCCGACCGTCATTGTTGTCAGCAAATGGGATTTAATTTGCCACAAGTTGAAAGAGGAGTCGGCAACGCCAGCACAACTCAGACGGCATGAGAAATTGCTCCAGAGCGATTTCGCTAACTTTTTGCAGCAAGAACTTTGGTTTCTCTACTACGCTCCAATCCTTTACACTTCTGCCGTTGAGCGTTGGAATGTTGAGTTGATTTTGAAGCAAGCACTTTATTGCTACGAGCAAAGTCGCAAGCGCATTGCTACAGGCACACTTAACAAAACGCTGCGTCAAATCATTGGCGAGCACCCTCCACCGAGCGATGGGAAAAAGCAACTCAAAATCTACTATGCAACCCAACCTGAGGTTGAACCTCCGACCTTTGTGCTTTTCGTCAACGACCCAGACTTGTTGCAAGAGGGTTACTTGCGCTTTTTGGAAAAACGCTTGAGGAAAATTTTTCAGTGGGATGGGACACCTTTCAAGTGGTTAATTAGGTCAAGCCACAATCATGGTTCGGAGGAAGCCCATTGACATGCTATTGCGAAGCGATGTTGCGAATGCCAAAATAAAATGGCATTTCGTGGAATTCAAACTTTCAAGGAGGAGGATGAGGCATGACGAAAGCGCAACTGGTAGCACAAGTGGCAGAGAGGACTGGTTTGTCAAAGAGACAAGCGAGTGAGGTCGTTGATGCGGTGTTTAGTATCATCACCGAATCGCTCACTAAAAAGGGAGGCGCTGAACCTGTTAACATTGCTGGCTTTGGCAAGTTCGTGGTTAAAGTTCGCCCAAGGCGAATTGTTCGCAACCCACAAACTGGGGAGACTACTGAAAAACCCGAAACGAAAGTGCCTGCTTTTCGCCCTGCAAAACAATTGAAGGAAGCCATTGCCAGTAAGTGACTTGCTTTTAACGAAATTTTGGGCATTGCCTTAATCTCTTGGATGACTTTCCTTTTGCGAGCGAGATTGAATCTTTTGGAACTGGTAAGTTGCCTTTTGCGTTTGCAATTTCAGGTGGAATTCAAAAATGCTGCGTGTTGAGAATTTGACAGTTCGTTCTGGCGAGTTTACCTTGATGGATGTTTCATTTCAACTTGAGTGGGGTGAATGTGGTGTTGTCGTTGGTCCTTCAGGGGCTGGCAAGTCAACACTTTTTGAGGCTATTGCTGGGCTTCGGCGAGTAGAAGCAGGTCGCATCTTTTTGGAAGGTAGAGACATCACTGACTTGCCACCTGAGCAAAGGGGTATCGCTTTCGTCCCGCAAGATTACGCTCTCTTTCCTCATTTGACAGCGAAGGGCAACATCCTTCTTGCACCCAAACTTTTGAAGTTGCCTAAGAAAAAAGTTACTGAGAAGTTTGAGTTCCTTTGCAGCCTGCTTAACCTGAAGGGTTTGCTCCACAAGCGACCTGCTCAACTTTCTGGCGGAGAGAGGCAAAGAGTTGCTATTGCGAGAGCATTGATGCTCACTCCAAAACTTTTGCTTTTAGACGAACCCTTTGCTGCTCTTGACCCACAAATGCGACCTTCAGTCCGACGCTCCCTAAGCCAAATCTTACGCTCACTTCAAACTACTGTCCTCATCGTTACTCACGATTTGTGGGACGCTGCTGCTTTAGGAGACAAAGTTTTCGTGGTTGAAAAAGGTCGCATCGTCCAAAGTGGTTCTTGGTCTGAAGTGATTTCTGAGCCGAAAAGTAAATTTATCACCGAATTCGTCGGAATCAACAAACTTTCAGGGCAAATCCTTCGGCAAGGTGACAAAGTGTTTCTGCAAACGAACGAGGCAAAATTGCCCATCCAAACTGACTTGCCTGACGGAGTTGCTGCGTCTTTGCACTTTTTCCCTTCGCAAGTTCAAATTGTGCTTGACGATGGTCCTGCAGTTTGGCGAGGTAGGGTTAACGAGTTCATGGATTTGGGCGACAGAGTTCAAATGGTCGTGTCCGTTTTGGAGAAATTCAATGTCAGGATTGAAACGACGAAGCCATGTCCGTTCAAAGTCGGTGATGAAGTTTACTTTGTGGTCAAAGGCGAAGTCAGACCTATTGCCGAAGAAGTTGCCCAAGATTGCCCTTAGAGGAAGCAACCTTCACTCTTTTGGTTCGTTTTCCTCTTCGGTCAAAGGAAATTGCTCCCAAATTTGGCTCAATTTTTTCCGCAAAGTCGTAAGTCCGTAAACAACCATTGCTGCTCCCACAATCAGGTTTGCTGAGTTCCTTTCCCGATAGCCTTTTGCAGCCAATGAAATGCCGAAAAGTGCTAAGGCTAAGAGAGCAAAGGTTATGACCATCAACTTGGCAGTGACATTTTTTGTTGCCCCTGCAGCGCAAAGCCTGAGGCAAATCAAAATCCCTGCAAGCCCGAAAGGTAAAAGCCCAACAAGCCAATCCGTCCATGTCAGCACCTGTCAGGTCACCGTCCCAACCGTTTTCTTTCCTTGACTTCTGATTGCACTCAAGTCCCAAAAAGCGAATGTCAGGATTGTCAACCCGAAAGGTAAAAGGAAAGCAGTTATCGTTGAAAAATTCCTCAAAGCGAAACCTCCCAAAATCGGTCCGAGAACTCCACCTGCACCCACGCCTGCTTCGTGACGAGCGCTTCCCTTCACGCTTTCCCCTTGAGTTGTGACCGAAAGGTAGAGACTAAGCATAGCCATCAAACCAGCGATAATGCCCGTAGCGAACAAGATTGCTGCTAACAGCCACATTTGGGCAACGATGCCGACAAAAAGAGAAAAGGTGCTAATTGCCAATTTAGTCCCTATCACCCAGCGCCAAGTCACTTTGCGGATAACGATTGGAGTGATGATGAAGGCAAGAATTTGTCCTGCAAAGAGCAAAGAGAGGAGCCTGCTGATTTGTCCATCTGTCCAACCTATCTCATTGCCGATTTTCGGCAGGAGCACAACGATTTCTATGACAGCAAATGAGCGAACAAAATTCCCCAGTTGTGCTGCAGTGACTATTGGGGGAATTTCTCGGCTCGCATTGTGGCTTTTCTCAATGATGACTTTGGCATTGGGGAAAGAAATGGCTGCGCTCATCATTGCGACTAAACCGCTGACTGCAACGGCGATAAGGAAAGGCAGCAACTGGTGGGCTTCAAGCAGAAAACCTCCCAAACCCGTGCCGACCATCCTGCCACTGCTCCATGAAAGGTTGTAAATCTGGGTGATTGAAAGAATTTTGTCTGGCTCTACATCAACAACAGCCACCGCTTGAATGGCTGGCCAGAATAAAGCATAAAAAACGCCCAGCAGAAAATTGAAAACGCCAAGAAGCAGCAATGATTTGAAGACTACGGCAAGCATCATGGAGAGGCAAAAGAAGGTGACGAGGGAAGCACCTAAAACCATGCTCGTTTTCTTGCCCCATCGGTCCGTCAAAGGTTGAGCAGCGAAACAAAAAAGGGTGTAGCCAGCAAGAGACATAGAACCGATAATGCCAACTTGTTGAGCATCAGCACCTAACTTGACTGCCGTCATGGGCACGGCTACTGAAAGCAATCCGCCTCCAAAATCCATCGCCACAGCAAGCCCACATGCCTTTTTCCAGATGCTACCACCTTGCATCAGTCATCGTCCTTTCCTAAAACATCGGCAAATCAAGGGAAGACATTTTCGCCCTTTCGCAAGTGATTTGCCAAAGTTGCTGGTAGGCGAAATCAAGCAAGGTTCTCAAGTTGACCACATCCTCGCGGTTGTATTGCAGCAGCAAGTTGAGGGAGTTTTCATCGCCGTATTCGCACCACATCCACCAAAGCCTAACTGCGTCCCAACCGTTAAGCCCTTGAGTTTGTGGTGAACGCCTAATGCCCAGTTGAGCCTCAACACCTTTCAAACCACCTTTGTAGCCGAGGCGACGAAGCAAAGGGCAAAGGTCAATGTGCAAAGGTGGAATTCGCCATTTAGGGAAGTTAGCCCTCAAAACTGGCAGGTCAAAACTGTTGCCGTTGTAAGTAACAACCATTGCCTCTCTTTCAAGCCAATCTCTTGCCTCTTCAAAATCGTCAATGCCCAGAACGAAAGCGCGAAACTGGTTTTTGTCAGCGATGCCGATGAGGGTAATTTTTTCTGTCCCGTCCGTCTCAACATCAAGGAAAACTGTTTTGTCAGTGAATTCAGGTATCGCTCGCCACAAAAAGGGTTTGGGCAACTTCTGGGCAAAATAGGAAGCATCAAAGGACTGCAAAGCCGTAAGTGATGCTTCAGCCTCCCGCTTCCAATCATCCCAAAAGTGCTTCCACATCGGTGGCGAGGGAATTGAAAGGATTGAACTCCAGTCAAAGTATCCGAAGCGCCATAATGCTCTCTCTCGCCTCTCTCCGACTTTAGGAAAATGCAGGAAAGTTCGCACCAGCATTAGAAAGTTCCACCTCTTTAGCGTGGCACAGGGACGCTATCAAGCAGCCCATCAATGACGGCATCGGGCGTTAAGCCTTCAAGTTCAGCCTCAGGTTTCAAAATCAACCTGTGTCTCAAAATGGGCTTAGCCACATTCTTGACATCATCGGGGATGACAAAATCCCGCCCTTGCAAAGCAGCCCATGCCTTTGAGACCCTAAGCCAGTAAACGCCTGCCCTTGGTGATGCCCCTAACCTGATAGCGAAAAGTTGCCGTGATTGACGAACGAGGGAAGCGATGTAGTTGAAAACTTCCTCAACGACAGTGACATTATCAACGGCAGCCTGAGCAGCCAAAACCTTTTCAGCGTCAGCGACAGGTTGGACTTCCATTTCAACTCGCCTGTGAATGTCAACGCCTTTGTGGGAGTGAAGCAAAATTTCACGCTCGTGATTTTCGTCGGGATAGTCAACGATGACCTTGAGCAAAAACCTATCAAGTTGAGCCTCAGGCAAGGGGTAAGTTCCCTCGTATTCAATGGGATTGAGGGTGGCAAGGACGAAAAAAGGCTTAGGCAAAAGATGCGGAGTTCCATCAACAGTCACCTGACGCTCCTCCATCGCTTCAAGGAGCGCTGCTTGAGTTTTTGGTGGCGTTCGGTTGATTTCGTCGGCAAGGAGAATGTTGGTGAAAATTGGTCCGCGCTTGAACCTGAAAGTTGCGCTTTGCATCTCATAGACCATTGTCCCAGTCACATCGGAAGGCATAAGGTCAGGCGTGAATTGAATTCGGCTGAAATTCAAACCAAGGGCTCTTGCCAGAGCCTTAGCCATCAGTGTCTTTGCTATGCCTGGCACGCCTTCAATGAGAACATGACCATTAGCCAAAAGCCCAGCGAAAATTTGCCTCAAAACTTCCCCTTGCCCCACAACGACTTTGCTAACTTCTTCGTAAACTCCTCCCCAAAGTTCATCAGGCGTCAAACTTTATCCCCTCCTTAAGTCACTTGACAATCATGCCTGTTCTTGATGCCCACAAGGTTAAGTCAAGTTCGTCTGGGTCAATTCCGACTTGATGGGCAAACTCAATGTAGCGCTGCTCAATTGCCAAGTATTTGCTTCGGGTTGATGGCGGTTTTTCGCTTTCTATCACGCCGAAAGCATGAAGGGAACGAAGGATGTGCTTATCAAGGATGGCATAGCCACGAAAAGATATGTTGCGCAAGAAGTGGGATGCTTCTTTGTAGCCGATGCCTTTAAACTTTTGCACGCAAGCATCACGCCTCAACTCACGACCTCGCCAACTCTCAATCCAAGCCTTCAACTTACCGTCCATCTCTTTTTTTACGATTTCCCTTGCAGCGACGATGTATTGGGCACGGGCAAAGGGGTAAAGGTGGAATTTGATTTGCTGTGCTATCTCTTCGGCGCTCCCTGTCCAAAGTATCGGTCGGAGCACTTCAACTCCTTTCAAGCCCATCAGCGCCGATGCCCCTGCTGTCAGAAGGCAAAACACCAGTTCCTCAAAAATTGCCCCATCGCCCTTTTCCCAAGTTTCCCTGAACTCATCCAGCCGTTTCAAAACGAAGGTTCGTATGCGAGTGTGATATGCTCGCAATTCTTCAGTGCTTGTCAAATTTGCCTTTTCAACGGTAAACACTTCCATCAGTTCATCACCGACGCCAAATTTTGACGGGGTTGAAGCGAAAAGGAAGCGACAGTCGGTAAAGGGAACAAACTTTCAGACCAAAATTTTCGCATCGCTAAACTCACGAGCGATGTTGAGCAACTCCTGCCAGTTTTCAATGGCTTTGAGACCGAGCCTAAGGGCAATACTCTTACCCTCTTTGCTTCGTATCGCATAGTTAGTGATAGCGTCAATTTCGCTCCACAAAAGTGCCCGCCTAACCCATCGGTCACTGTAAACAATGCCATGTTCAGTTACGACAAGCATGGCTGTCTTATTGACGAGCCAAAGGTAGAGGGTGAAGGCAAAGGTTAGTGCCACTGGAATAGAAAGGAGAACCAAAACGGAAAAAGTCAAAGCCTCCCACTGGGCAAATACCCAAAGGAAAAAGCCCATAATGACTACGACAGCGATACAAGCCAGCCAATAAGGTCTGATGGCTGATTGGCGATAAACGAAAATTTTTGTGAACTTCGCCAAAATGTCTGGTGGTCGTTCAGCGTTCATTTTACTTCCCTCCCCAAAATTTCCGCCAGCAACGCCTTTTGAGCGTGCAAGCGGTTTTCAGCCTGTTCCCAAGCAAGGCTGAAAGGCGAATCCAAAATTTCGTCAGTGATTTCTTCTCCCCTGTGAGCAGGCAAACAGTGCATCACAACGACATCCCTTGACGCATGTCTCAAAAGTTCAGCGTTGACTTGGAAGCCAGCAAAGTCAAGCCTTCTCTTTTCCGCTTCCGCTTCTTGCCCCATGCTTGTCCAAACATCGGTGTAAACGGCTTCAGCATTGCGAATTGCTTCAACTGGGGCGTTGGTGACGAAAATTTTGGCGCCACTTTTTGACGCCATTTCTTTTGCCTTACGGATAATTTGCTCTTTAGGCTCGTAACCCTTTGGTGTCGCCACTGTGCAATTGACGCCCAAGATGGCACACAAAAGCATGAGGGAATGAGCAACATTGAACCCGTCACCGATAAATGCCAAGTTGTGAGCACGAACATCGCCCCAAAGTTCCCAAAGGGTGAAAAGGTCAGCAAGGGCTTGGCAAGGATGTTCCAAATCGGAAAGGGCATTTACAACAGGCGCCTTTGCCCACTTCGCCATTTCCTCAAGGTCTTCGTGAGAAAAAACCCTCGCAACAATTGCGTCAACCCACCTATCAAGGTTTCTGGCGACATCTTTAACAGCCTCTCTTTCGTTCAAGCCGACTTCCCATTGCGACAAGATGACAGGATAACCACCAAGTTCGTGCACAGCCAGTTCAAAAGTCACACGAGTTCTCAAAGAGGGCTTTTGAAAAAGCACTGCAACAGTTTTGCCCTTCAACGGCTTTTCGTGTTCAACCTTTGACCGCCTTTGCAACTTGTATCTCCTTGCCAGTTCAAACAGAGCCAACGCTTCATCAGCACTGATGTCCGCTGATGAAAGAAAGTCACGCCCTTTTAATCCCATCGCCCTCACCCATTGCAAATTATGGCATGAAAACTTGCTAATGTGCCAGCAACAATGATGCTTCAAACTTGAAAATTTCCCTCATCCTTTGTCCCAGCCTGCCATAATTTGCAATGGCAAGGTGAGGTGAAAGGCAAAGATGGTGCTGGTTTTTCCAGCGGGTTTTACTGACCGCCCAAAAAGGTTGCCGTTGACAATCTTTGCCCTGATTATCGCTATCGCAGCATCGGGGTTGACTTGGCTCGTGTTATTGAGCCGACACGAATTTTCTCCGACAACAAAACAACTTTGGTTTGAAACCCTTGGCTATGACCCAGCGAAGGCAACTTGGTGGAGCGCTTTTACAAGTTTGCTCATTCATGCTGATTTTTTCCATGCTTTTGTGAACCTTTTTGGCTTATGGCTTTTTGGTTGGTTTGTTGAAATGGCAATGGGTTGGCGATATTTTGTTGTTTTCGCTCTCCTTGCTCATCTCCTCGCTTTGAAGGTTCAAACTTTGTTTTGGGCATGGAAAGGTCAAAGTGACCCGCCAATTTTGGTTGGCTCTTCGGCTTTAGTGGCTTTCTGCGCTGGCGCTTTTTGCGTTCGCTTCCGAGATGTCAAGGTGAAGTGGCAAATGCTTCGTGGATGGCAATGGGGAAAAAACGAAATAACTACGCCAATTTGGTGGTTGGCTGCTTTTTGGCTGGCATGCCAGTTCGCTCTTCTCGCCCTTCACAGTGCCGATAAACCAGCCGTCGCTCACATTTCAAGTTTCCTCTTCGGAGTTACAACAGCGTTCGGACTTGGTTGGCACAAACAAGCCAAATTGGACCAGTTGAAGCGAATGGCAAAACAGGCTGAAAGGGAAAACCGATGGCTTGAAGCGGCGAATTTTTGGTTGCAAGTTTCTCAATTGAACTCCAACGATGTGGCTGCATTGTTGAGCGCTGTCAGAAATTTTTTGTTGGGCAAGGATTGGAAGATGGCTGAACAAACTTTGTGGAAAGCCATTGAGCGATTCGTTTGGGACGAAATGGCAGTCCAAGAGGCGAGCCAGATTGCTTTGTCCGATGGAGCAAAAAATTTGTCTCCCGAAATTGCTTTTTCCCTTGCGGAACAACTTGAAAGGTATCGCCAATACAACGAAGCGTTGGCGCTTTTCCAAATCGCATCGCAAAAGCCAAACTTTGCCAAAGCGCCACAAGCACTTTTGAAAGCAACGGAACTTTTTTGGAGGTTGGGCGCTGAGGATAAAGCCAGACAAACCCTTCACCTTTTTTGGCTCAAATATGGTCAAACTCATTGGAGGCATGAAGCCTCAACTTTAGCCGTCCAGTTTCGCCAGCGAGGTGAAAAGCAATGAGGAATTTGTTTGTCAGTTTTGTGCTCGCTTTTCTTTTCACCCTTGCCGTAGCCCAAAATCAGCCGTCACACGAAACTTCTGCAACGAAACCCCCAACCAAAACTGTCATCTTCGTGCCTGCTGGTGCGATTTTGCTGACGGAATTGCAATTGACGAAAGACGATTTGCTGCCTGTCGTAGCACAAGTTTTCTCCTACTTCAGCCTTCAGCATTCTGGTGGGCAAGTTATTCCTGGTGAGCAGTTGCGTGACTTGATAACGAGCATGGAAGCCCTTTGGCTCGTTGAATATGATTTTCGGCAAAAAGGTGCAACTCCCGCTGATTTGATACAAATGAACCAAAATTTGCTTGAGGCTCAAGGTTGGAGGCGAGTTTTCTGGAACAGAAGCACCAGTGGCAATCGTGAGACAATGGTCATGGTTGAGCCACCGCGAAAGGGATTGTTTGTTTTCACGGCTCGCCTTGGCGAAAGTTCAAGCAACATCAGAGCAATCGCTATCCGAACTCAAGGAGAGGTTGATGTTGGAACTACCCTTTGGCTTTTGACTACTTTCCTGATGAAACCCGAAACCCCTACTCCCACACCTACAACTCCGACAAGTGGGGAAAAGGCACCGCAAATCAAACCATCGCCTGAAAAGTCTCAGCAAGAAAAGCAACCTGACGAGGACAGTAGCAAGGAAAAAGAAAAGGACAAAGGGAAGGATGAAACACAACAAGGTAGGTGAGAAAAATGAGCGTCAAAGTGGTCGTGGTTGGTAGCGCAAACATGGACATGGTGGCTTTTGCATTAAAATTGCCAGCGCCAGGAGAAACAGTTTTGGGCACCAAGTTTGAGATGGCTTGCGGTGGGAAAGGTGCAAATCAGGCTGTTGCTTGCTCAAGACTCGGCGCTGAAACTTGGTTTATCGGGCGGGTAGGCAATGACACCTTCGGCGACACTCTGCTTCAAAGTTTCCAAGAAGCGGGTGTCAAAACCGATTTTATCCGACGAGACTCAGAAGTTTCTTCAGGCGTGGCGCTCATCTTCGTTGACGAGACTGGACAAAATGAAATTGTCGCCGTTCAAGGCGCCAACGGAAAAGTGAGCCGAGAAGACATTGAGTCAGCATCAACCGTTTGGGAAAATGCAAAAGCATTGCTGGTTCAGTTTGAAATCCCGCTAACCACAGTTGGTTACACAATTGGTGAAGCGAGCAGGCACGGCTTAATAGTCGTCGTCAATCCAGCGCCAGCACCCCGTGAAGCCATTCCTGAAGAATGGTTTGGCTTAGTTGATGTTTGGACGCCGAATGAGCGTGAGATTGAAGGCATAACAGGAATTGCCGTCACTGACCTTGAAAGTGCAGAAAAGGCTGCGAAGGCTTTGATTGACAAAGGTGCAAAATCCGTTGTTTTGACTTTGGGAGGGAATGGTGCTTTGCTTGCCACACCAGAGTTTGTCCGCCACTTCCCAGCCTTCAAAGTCCAAACTGTTGATGCAACTGCTGCTGGTGACGCCTTTGCTGCAGCATTAACGGTTCGCTTAGCCGAAGGAGCACCCATTGAAGATGCAGTTGTTTTTGCCAACGCTGCTGGCGCCATCGCTTGCACAAAAGTCGGGGCACAACCTTCAATGCCCACACGAAAGGAAGTTGAAAATTTGCTAAAATCCCAACCGCTGTTATCGTGACAATTTGCTGCAATTGAGCGCCAGCCTTAAAAGCCTACAAACTTTTGGTCAACGCTCTTTACTCAAAAGGTTTTTGGTGGGCTTTGTAGGGTAGGGGCTCTGTCCCCTGCCGATGCTTTTTGTCGTTACAAAATGGATTTTGTTTTCGGCGCGGGATAGAACCCGCACCCTAAATAAGCAACCAACAAGGTTTGCAGTAAAGAGGGTTGGTCAAATCAAAGGTGAAAATGATGGCGGAAAAGGACGAAAAAATAACCTGCCCGCTTTGCGGGTTTCAGTTTCAAATATCCGAAGCAAGGTCAACAGTATGCCAACAATGCCCCCTTAAAGGCGGTTGTGGCTTGCTTATCAAGTGCCCCAACTGCGGTTACGAGTTGCCCTTAGTAAAAGTGCCTGACTGGTTGGGCAAGTTTGTGAGCCTAATTGGGAGTTGGGTAAGCGGTGGGAAAAAGCAAGTGAGTTGAGGCGAGTGGATTAAGGGAAGCAAACAGCCCAAAACTTGGACTTTACAAATTCGGCTTCATCGCTTAAAATTTTTATTGGCTTCTCGGATACCTCAAAAAACTCCTAAAATTTGTCTGTGCGAAAACTCGTGTAAACAAGTTCATAAGGAGGTGAACGAATGATGGAAGTAGCGATTAAGCCACTCGCCGATAAAGTGCTCGTAAAAGTTTTGGAAGAAGAGGAAAAAACGCCGGGAGGAATTTACCTGCCCGATACAGCAAAAGAGAAACCTTTCAAAGGCAAAGTCGTTGAAGTTGGGAGTGGCAAACAGTTGAAAGATGGACGAACTGTGCCTTTTGAGGAACTTGGTGTCAAACCCGGCGACACAGTGATTTTCAGCAAGTATGCTGGCACAGAAATTAAACTCAACGGCGAAAAGCACATCTTACTCAGCGTTGATGACATCTATGCTGTTTTGGAGGATTGATGCCATCAAAATTTTCGCTAATTCTGTCCCTTAAAACGGAGGTGAAATTTTATGGCAGCAAAACAATTCTTGTTCCGTGAACATGCAAGACAGGCTCTTGCTCGCGGCGCATTCAAAGTTGCTTATGCAGTCGCTGCCACTCTCGGACCGAAAGGGAGGTTGGTCGTTTTAGACCGCAAGTGGGGTTCTCCTCTCGTGACAAAGGACGGAGTAACTATCGCTAAAGAAATTGAACTAACTGACAAGTTTGAAGATTTGGGAGCACGCTTGATGCGGGAGACAGCGAGCAAAACCAACGATGTTGCTGGCGATGGGACTACAACAGCAGTTGTTTTGGCTTCTTCAATGCTGAGGGAAGGTTTAAAAGTCGTCGCTGCTGGTGTTAACCCTGTTTTCCTGAAACGGGGAATGGAAAAGGCGCTCAAGCAAACTGTTGAGCGTTTGCGAAAACTCTCTATTTCGGTGACCAGCAAAGAAGAGGTTCGCGATGTTGCTACCATAGCAGGCAATGACCCTGAAATTGGTGAAATTATCTCTGACGCAATGGACAAAGTTGGAAAAGATGGTGTCATCACCATTGAGGAAGGCAAAGGGACAAAAACAAATGTGGAAGTCGTTGAAGGAATGCAGTTTGACCGAGGTTACATCTCACCCTACTTCATCACTGACCCTGAGAACATGCGTTGCGTCTTTGAAGACCCTCTCATTTTCATCCACGAAAAGAAACTCACATCAGTCATTGAACTTGTTCCCCTTCTTGAGAAGGTTGCCCGTGCAGGTCGCCCGTTGCTGATAATTGCCGAAAATGTTGAAGGTGATGCTTTGGCTACTTTGGTTGTCAACAAGTTGCGTGGTGTCTTGCAGTGCTGCGCTGTTAAGGCGCCAGCCTTCGGCGAGAGGAGAAAAGCCATTTTGCAAGACATCGCTATCTTGACGGGCGGAAAATTCTTCAGCGAAGATTTGGGTGTAAAAATTGATAGCATCCAACTTGAAGAATTGGGCACTGCCAGGCGAGTCATCGTTGAGAAAGAGAAGACCACCATCATTGAGGGGGGAGGCAGAAAGGAAGAGATCGCTGCCCGCATACAGCAAATCCGAAGGCAAATTGAGGAGACGGAGAGCGATTATGACCGAGAGAAACTTGAGGAAAGATTGGCGAAACTTGCAGGTGGCGTTGCTGTAATTAAAGTCGGTGCTCCAACAGAAACGGAACTCAAGGAACGAAAACACAGGTTTGAAGATGCATTGAACGCAACTAAGGCTGCCGTTGAAGAGGGTATATTGCCTGGTGGCGGTGCAGCACTTGTTTATGTCGCCAGTAAACTTGAGGAGCCAAAAGATGGTCACCCCGATGAAAGGATTGGCTTCCGAATCGTCAGAAGGGCACTGGAAGAGCCGATGCGACAAATCGCTGAAAACGCTGGAGCCGATGGCTCAATCGTCATTGACCAAGTCCGAAATAAGCAAAAAGAGGCTAACAGCGAAAGGTTCGGCTTCAATGCCCTAAATGGTGAAATCGTTGACTTGGTTCAAGCGGGGATTGTTGACCCCCTCAAGGTTGTCAGAACCGCCCTTGAAAATGCCGTTAGCATTGCCACCCTCTTCCTAACAACTGAAGCGTTAGTTGTGGAGAAGCCTGAGGAAAAGAAAGAATGAGCAAACTTTGTCTCAAGCAAGGCAGTGTTGTGGCATTTTAGCCTACTACGCCGCTTGATTTTTGTCTAAGTTCATGCTATCATGTTGCAAGCGATTTAAAAGGGAGGTGCTTTTTTGACAATGGAGCAAGAGCATAAACTTGCTACCCTGCCTTCAGTTTTGCTTAATGACTTGCAGTATCAACTTAGCAAATTGCCTGAAGAGATGCGAAGCAAATACTTGTTGGTTTTGGCAGTTTCAGAAAGGGCAAGGCAAATTGTTGAAAGTCCTGAACGGGACCAAAGCGAAGAAAATCCCGTTATTCGCGCTTTGAGGGAAATTGGAGAGGGGCGTTACCAAATTCGCACCAAAGACGAGCGTTTTCTAAAGGCTTTGGAGGGTAAACCTGAGGAGACGGACATTTTCCCTTATCACCCTTGAAGTCAATTTTGAAAAACCAAAAAGGAAAGTCGGTGAGGGAATGAGCACCTACATTGCTGAAAGGCGAATTCCAGTGACAATGGCAACACAACATCCAGATAACGCATCTCCACCATACTGGAAAACGAACGGAGATGCCTTCATCAGTTCCTATGACGAAGTTTACGAGTGCTATCTTGATTTTTCGGAGTTAGGTTGTGAGGAATACATGTGGGATTGGGAGGGCAAGTTCGTTGATGAGGCAGTGGTTGATAGGCTTTTAAGCGAGCACTTCAATTTTTTCGTGGAGCATCAACTTGGCAGGGATGTCTTTTTGACCTTCCGCTTGCCTAACATCTGGCTTGAAAGAGGTTATCGTTTGGCGAGGGCTTACATGAGCATTTTGACAGCAGAAGAACTTGCCCGCGACCTTAATATCTTTTTGCCACCGCTTTTTGAAGTCATATTGCCCATGTGCGACGAGGCTTGGAAGTTGATTTACTTGCAGGAGAGTTTTGAGCAGGCAGCAAACTTGGAGCGACAGATGTTCGGCAACGACCGCTCAGTTTACAGGCTTCAAGTGATACCGCTCATTGAAACTCCTGAATCGCTTATAAACGCAAAAATTTTGTTGGACGATTACTTGAGGCTGCACAGGGAGAAGTTCAACGATGAATTGCCCTATCTACGAACCTTCATAGCCAGATCAGACCCAGCATTGAACAATGGCATTGTGGCAGCAGTTTTAGCGGCGAAAGGTGCTTTGTGTGAATTTGCTGATTTTGAGGATGAGAGCGGAATCCCCGTTTACCCCATCATTGGCGTTGGATGTTTGCCGTTCCGAGGTGGGTTGTCCCCATTGACGATACAAAACTTTTTGGCTGAGTATGAAGGTGTCAGGACCGTCACGATACAATCGGCATTCCGATATGACTACCCAAAGGAAACCGTTGAGCGGGCTATCAGGGATTTGAACCTTTCCCTTCGTTTCCGCTGGGGTTCAAAGCCAAGATGGAGGGAAGGCGAAAAAGAGAAGTTAGATCGTCTCATAGCCATTTTCACGAAGTGTTACCAAGAAGTCGTTGAAGGGATAGCAGAGTTGATCAACGAATTGGCTATCCTCGTCCCTCGCCGTAGGGAAAGGATGCTACATATCGGCTTATTCGGTTATCCGAGAGGTTTAAAAGGCAAAATTCTGCCAAGAGCCATCCCCTTCACCGCAGCGTTATACTCGCTCGGCATACCGCCAGAGTTTCTGGGAACTGGTCAAGGTTTGTTGCAAGCAGAAAAGGAGGCATTGATTGACACCTTGATGCACTATTACCGTAACTTGAAATTTGACTTGCAGCGTGCAGGTTTCTTTCTTTGTTGGGAGAATTTGACTCTTCTGGAAGGGGAGTCGCCCTTTTGGAGTAAGGTTCGTGAGGGCATTGAACTTTGCCAAAGATTTTTTGGGTTGGAGTTTGGTCCGAAAGAGACTGACCATTACTTGCACCGCAACTTGGCTTCAAGCATCTACCACATCTGGCGAAAAGGGACAGACGAGGAACGGCTTCGGCGTTACATCGTGGAAGCAGGACAAATTAGACGGTCACTTGGTTGATTTCAGAAATGCCCAAAACCCTTTGCCTCAGAACACTCCACCCTTGCTTGTCTATTTCGGCTGCATTAGCAACATCTTTCTCGCTTGCTTTGGCGTGATTATGTCCACGCCTGTATCAATCACTTTGGGAATTTTTTTGCCCTCAAGGAATTCCTTCAAGTAGCGGACAGCGAGGTAACCCATCCTGTAAGGTCTCTGCTCAATAATCGCCTGAACCAAACCTTCAGCACAATAGCGAACTGTGTCAGGAAGGGCATCAAAACCGACGATTTTGACTTTTCCAGATTTGCCTGTAGCCTTCACCCCTTGAGCAGCGCCTGGGGCACCGGGGGCGTTAACGCCAAAAATCCCTCCAAGGTCTGGGTGAGCAGTCAAAACATTTTCAGTGATGTTGAGAGCAATAGTTTGGTCACTTTGACATGCCTGCTCGGAAACAATCTCAATTTGTGGATACTTAGCAATCACTCGCTTAAAACCTTTAACCCGCTGCATCAGGTTCTCCGCACCATGGACACCTTGGATGATGAGAACCTTGCCCTTTCCCCTCATCAGTTTCACTAACTCCTTCGCTGCGATTTCGCCAGCCTTTTCGTTGTCCGTCCCAATGTAAGCGATGCGCTTGTTAGTCCTCGCATCGGAATCAACAGTCAAAACAGGGACACCTTTCCCTATCGCTTTTTCAATAGTGGGGACAAGTGCCTTCCCATCACAAGGTGAAATTCCAATTGCGTCCACACCGCGAATGAGCAAGTTCTCCATAATGTCAATTTGCTTGTCAACCTCCGTCTCTGCTGATGGACCGACAAAAGTCAACTTCACACCGAATTGTTTTGCTGCTGCCTCTGCACCTTTCTTGCAACGAACCCAATACTCACCAGTTAAGGCTTTGGGGACAATAGCAATGTGCCATTGCCTTTTTCCAGCCTGAGAAGCCGATAGCGAGACTAACGATAACATAAGCCCACCCATTGCAGCGAGAACCAATGCCAATTTCAACCTCATTTCACTTACACCTCCATGCCAAAGCGTTTCCTTACCATCATCAAAGGCAATTTTAAGGTTTCAACGCACCTGATGTTAACCTGCATGAGCGTCTTTTCAGCCTTGCCAAGATCACCACCGTTTGCATCAACCTAAAGTTAGCGCTACATTCTCTTTGGCTTACAGCGAAATTGACTTAACCCAACAAATTTTTAATTTGAAGCACAGATTTCGGAAGCGAGCGAGATGTGGAATGAAACCTCAGCGAATTTACTGGCTTGACCAAAACTTTGGTAGCTTTTTCTGCAGGCTTGCCAGCCTTTTGACCCATAGACCAAAGGATGTCTCAAATCCTTCCAACTGGAAACGAATTGCAGTGGCAAAATACATGGGCATAGGAAGCCTCGTTTTAGCCACACCGCTTTTGCAAATTTTGCGCCGCCAGTTACCTCAAGCGGAGATTGCAATTGTCACTTCCTCAAGCCTTTGTGAAATCGCTGGCATGTTGCCCGCTGACAAGATTTTCGCTTGGGACATTAGCAGTTTAAGCCGAGCGGCAAAAACTTTCCCTCGCTTTGTGATTGCCTTGCGCCGCTGGCGTCCTGATGCATTTTTTGACCTTGAATTCTTTGCCAACACATCGGCTCTAATTGCACTGCTTTCGGGAGCATCTGTTCGCGTCGGATTCCACCACGCCCTATCGCCTCGCGGTCACTTGCTAACTCACTACTTGCCCGTCACACCAAGCCACACGGCGAAATTATTCGCTTCGTTAGCGTGGACAGTCGGCATTTCCATTGACGAATTGCCACCACTTTGCAAGTTGCAATACGAACTATCACGAGTAAGGGACGAAGTTCGTTCCCTGCCCAAACCTTTCATTGTCGTCAATCCCAACGCTGGCGAATTGGCATTGCAAAGGCGTTGGATGCCAGAAAAGTTTTATCAGTTGCTCAGGCAACTACTGACAATGTTACCATCTGTGAACTTCGTCCTCATCGGCAGCAAAAGCGAGCGAGAATATGTTGCATCGGTGCTTTCAGATTTAGCAAATCATGAACGCATTTTTAACTTAGCAGGGAAGTTGAATTTGGATGAGTTGTGCTTTGTTTTGGAGCAAGCAACTTTAGTCGTGACAAACGATAGCGGACCGATGCACTTGGCTGTAGCGTTAGGGACACCATGCGTCGCTTTGTTCGGACCTGAGACGCCAGACCATTACGGACCGCTCGGTGGAAGATGCCGAACAATCTACAAGCGCCTTCCTTGCTCACCTTGTTTATCGCCCTTTGACGGCAAACTTTTCCCCTGCCCCTTTGAAGTTCAATGCCTTCGCTCAATCAGCGTGGAAGAAGTTTTACTGGCAATTAAAGAGTTCATCGGTGAACTTTGACCAATGCAGAATCATACCAACCACGAAAGCGGATACTTTCCAAACTCGTAAGCGGTTTCAAGCATTGCAACGATGTTTTCAAAGGGCACATCGGGACCAATTTCACCGTGCAAAATCAAGCCACCGTTAAAGCGCCCAAACAGAGCAATCGTTTCCTTAACATATTCACGCACTTGCTCTGGCGTCCCAAAAGGCAAAATGTGTTGTCGGTCAAGGTCGGAGCGAATGCAAACTCGTCCAGCAAGTTTTTGCTCCAAGATAGGCTTCGGAACGAGCGTGTGTTGCGGGTTCAAAACATCAACGCCAATCTCAATCAAGTCATCCCAAATGTCAACGGTCCAACCGTCGGTGTGAAAGAAGACATGTTTGCCTGCGTCCTTGACTACTTCAAACATGCGTTTGTATCTCGGCTTGAAAAATTCTCGCCATTTCTTTGGGCTAATGAGCAACCTATCTTGAGCACCCCAGTCGTCACCGAAATATAACCCGTCAACTCCAGCCTTGATATATCGGGCTATCAATTTGATGTTCCACTCAACAATTCGGTCAGCGAGTTGGTGCAATTCCTCGCGATCCTCAGCCAAATCAACGAATAAGTTTTCCGGACCACGAAGCCATTGCATTCGCTCAAACAAAATGCCTCCACTTCCGAGCACATAAAACTGATGCCCATTTTCCTGAATTCTTGCTTTAAGCGCTTCAAAGTGACTGTTAGGTGGCAAAGGTGGAAACTCGTAGTTTTTCCGTTTACTCCAGTCATCAATGGCGGGTTTTTTGACTTCACCTGCAGTGTAACCTTTCTTCATCACCCACTCGCTTCCCCATTCGTCAGTGTAACGGACGAACAAGTCTTTACCTTCCGGCTCGGGCGGAATTGAAAACTTTGAACCGAAATCATCGGGAAATTGCTCGTTCAGCAACTTAACAAGTTTTTCCCCGTGTCGCCAGAAGGCGCCGGGAAAAGCGGCGTGGTGAATAGGGACTCGGTCCGATCCTTTGAATTCAATCGCAGCAATTACCCGTTCTCGGCTTGTCACTTTTTGACTTGCCTCCTTTCTTCCCACCACTCAGCACCGATAATTGGCAACTTCTCGCCACATTGGGGACACTTGTCGCCATCCATGAACCATTTGACCATCCTCACGCCATAGCGTTGAATCAACAACTTACCGCATTGCGGGCAGTAGGTGTTCTCGTAAGGATGACCCGGAACATTGCCCAAGTAAACAAACTTTAGACCTTCTTCACGACCAATTTGATAAGCCCGTTCAAGCGTCCTAATTGGAGTCGGCGGTGCGTTAAAAAGGTAAGCGGGGTAGTAAGCAGTGACATGCCAAGGAGTGTCCTGACCGACTTCTGTTGCTATTCGTCTTGCTATTGAGCGCAAACTTGTTTCGTCATCATTCACCGTTGGGATGACAAGCGTCGTCACTTCAACATGGACTCCGTGTTCCTTCGCGTAGCGACAGTTTCTCCAAACCACTTCAACATCTGTGCCACAAAACTTGCGAACCGCTTCAGCGCTGCCTTTAATGTCAACATTCATCGCGTCAAGACCTGCGTCAATGAGCAATTGAAGCGCCTCAAGGGTCATGTATCCGTTTGTCACGAAAGTATTGTAGAGTCCGCGCTCTTTAGCCAACTTGAAAACCTCAAGCGACCATTCAAGGGAGAGGGTCGGTTCGTTGAAACTGATGGAAGTGCCTTGACAATTCAACCTCATCGCCGTCATCACAAATTCCTCCGGCGACATAAATTGCCCTCGCCCTATTTGCTTGCTGATTTCCCAATTCTGGCACCAAGGGCAGGCAAAATTACAGGACCAACTGCCGCATGTCAAATTTGTGCTGCCGGGGTAGAAGTGAAAAAGTGGCTTTTTCTCAATGGGGTTAGCCGCGATGGACGAGATTGAACCGTAAGTTTTTGTCACGATAGTTCCGTTCCTGTTCTCGCGGGTTTTGCACCAACCTTCCTGACCGTCACTAAGCAAACATCTCCGTTCGCAAGTTAGACAACGAACCCTGCCGTTTTCACGCTTCTGAAGTAAGGCTTCCCTGACAGAAACCGATGCACCCACTTCTCATCGCCTCATAAGCAATTCTGAAGCGGACGAGTTAGGGGTGCCATATCAATGTTTCATCTTGAATTTCTCCGATAAATTCGTTTTGTCCCGCTCCACCGAAAACGATAAAATCAACATCTGATTTTTACCGTTACAACCTTGCTCTTACCAAGTGAAGTTATTGCCTTTTCAAAACTTCCCTAATCACCTTTCGCGATACACTCTGATTTCAAAAACTCGTGCTGACTTGTCACCGTTAGTGGCTAACACGGAAAGTTTCAGTTTCTTCATTTTTCGCGTCTCAAAACGATGGACTCGCCATCTCAGGAAATTTCCTGTGACCTTTTCAAGAAGATGCCACTGGTTTCCATCATGGTAGGATAGTTCATAACCCCGAACACACTCTGGCACTACTGGGAAGGTTGGCCATTTAGAGTTGAGGTTTGTGTCAAAGGCGAGATAGACAGCGTTAGCCTCAATGGGTTCGTCCCACTCCAGTTCTAACCATTGAGGCAAAGGTTGATTGGGGTCAGAAACCCAAAGGTTGGAACTTTCTTCTGTCATCCTTGCAATTCCGTTTATGACATTCTCTGGCTTGTAATCAGCCTTAAGGCGTATGGGTGGTTTGGTGAAAAAGGCGTAATATTGACCTCCGACAACCGTCCAGTGTCTATCGCCTCCATAGGCTCTGCATGAACCTTTTGGTGCTGTCTCCATCAAGAACCAAAAGATTCCGTCAACTTTTGGCAACCAAACCCAAAGGAAAGGTTTGCGAACTTGCCAGTTGATTTGAAACTCAACCCACGCCCTCTGCTTTGGCGGAACAACTGCCTTGACGGAAAGAATGTCCTCCTTAGAGGCGAAATCGCCACTTCGTTCAGATTCCCTAAGGTAAAGCATCACTTCGGTAGGCTCACTTCGCTCCGAAAGCAGCAGCAAGGAGATGGATTCAATTTTTTCGCCCACTTCAACAGGAAACATCACTGCTCTGGGCATGTTCAATGGATGAGCAGTGCCTTCTCTTACATTCCGACGATCAAAAACCACATACTCAGCGGTGCTGGACGCTGTCACCTTTGCTCGTTTAGCAAGGTCATTGGGATCTTCGTTGCGCAAGGCAGGGATGTATTGGTCATGTTTGAGCAAAGTTTGTTGAAGTTCAGTTATGTGCTTTTGTCCCAACTCCCTCGGAGTTACACCTTTGCGAATACAGAGAGTCGCAGCAGTTCCCACCGCTTGACCTAAATTGCCCAAAGTCGCCTGAACTCTCACTGTCCCCAAAGCGATGTGAGTGACACTGATGTTTCGTCCAGCGAAAAGCAAGTTGTCAATATTGACCGAGTAGAGACAGCGGAAAGGTATGGTGTAAATGGGAACGGGAACATTGCAGTGGAACGGTCCTTCAAGCCCAGAGAAAATGCCTTTTGGATGATGGACATCAATAGGCCAACCGCCGTATGCTACTCGGTCTGGGAAAATAGTGCCGTTTTGCACATCCCTTTGGGTGAGGATATAGTCGCCGATTAAACGCCTCGTCTCCCGTTTAGCCAGCATGACAAAAACATCAACTAAATCGTAATTGGCAGCCTGTTCTTTTCCTTGCCAGCGATTTTTCAAGAAGTCCCAATACCCGAAGGCTATGCGAATGAGTTCATCCCTTGCCTTTTCAGCACCCCAAAGGTCGTCAATATCCCCTGAGTGCTCAATCCACCATTCGCCTGTAGTCACGCGCTTAATGCTTCGTCCAAATTTTTCAGGCGGGGGCAGTTTCGCAGCCCAAGGCGGTGGAGTGAAAGGAACAGGATGGTCTCTTTTTTCTGCTCGGAAACTAATCCAACCACGGTCCATTAAGCAACCGCTCATGGTTATTGAATCGGGAGCATCGGGAGCCAAATCTTCGCCAAATTCATCTTTTGCCTCTCGCCCTAAGCGATACTCAGCACCAGCATAATAACCCAACCAACCATCACCAGTGCAATCAATGAAAATCCTGCCACGAAATACTGTCACTTCACCTGTTCTTGTGTGCATAGCACGAACGCTTTCAATGGTCTTTTCGTCAGCCATTTTAACCCCAATTACTCGCTGCTCCATTAGGACAGTTAGGTTTTTCTCTGCTTCAGTTAACAATTTAAGGGGTTCACTCATCAGCGAACCACTTTTGAGGCGATTAGACCAAAGACGCATTTCTTCAACGATTCCTGTTTCCCGCGCATTAGGATGATGACCACCAGCCCCCTCTGGGTGCACTCCGAGTTCCACACTTGCATTCCCTCCCAAAACTGGTCGGTCGTGAAGCAGAAGAGTTTTAGCGCCAAGTCGCGCTGCAGCGATCGCTGCGCAGCAACCTGCAACCCCTCCCCCGACAACTATGACATCAAACTCGCCTCCGTCCTTCAGTTGCTGAGAACCAAATTTTAACCGTTCTCGCTCTCGCCAAATCTCTTCAACCTTTGCAGGTGGTTGATAGTTCATGTCGTTAGTGAGTAGCAAATGGGAACAGCGAGCGTAATAGCCTGTGAGGTCATGCAAAGCGATACGATGTTGACCCTTACTTAACCTAAATTCACCCAAAGATTGCCAAATCCATTCGTCAGTTGGCGCTGTGCCCAGGATGGGTTCTAATGGCTTTCCGTCAAGGAGAACTTGAAATTGACCTGGCGAAAATTCAGGCAACCAGTTCCTGCATCGCACCCAAAGGCGATAAACGCCTTCGGAAGGCAAATCAAATTCAACCCAAGCGTCCTTGACGGGTTTCCCTGCACCCTTGGCTAAAAGGTAAGCAGAACCCATCAGGTTGACAAACTGGGTGTCCAAGAACCAACCGCCAAAATCAGTGAAATCGGCAGCCTCAATCCAAAGGAAACCATCCTTAACCATACGAACCTTTTGACCTGATGGCTTAGGTGGCTCTAACCACCATCCCCCTAAGCCTATCATCATCCCACCTTTAAAAGCCCGCAACAAGTCCCTTCGCTTCATAGAACTTCCACCCCTCTTCAACCATAACAGGTTGTCGCATTCGCAATTCAACGGTTGTCCCACATGTTCATCGGGTCGCCATACTGGTAACCCTCAGCAGTGTAAGGGTTGGAGCAACTGGAGTTCGTTAACGGACCGATCAACCGCTTCATTTCCATTGACTTGGCATGTCCATCTACAAAGGAGATGTTGCAATGCCCAAAGTGTCTTCCAACAGGACGGCGATAGCCCCAACCAATCCAACACCATTCAACCATTCCTTGACCATTACTCGTGAATGAACGACCGTAAGCCATTCGCCAATATCCATGAGCGACTTCCTGCCAGGAAGATGGGTCAAGAGGGTTACCCGTCTCGCTGCGAATACCGCTGGCGTCACCAACTTGGGCTTTATCGCCCCACACACAAGTTTCTGAAGGAGAACCAATTCCTGCTAAACTGTATCCCGACAAGGCTCCATAGTAACCATAACTCCAAATGCCCCATTGTTGCACTGAAGGGCAAGTGAAAATTTGGTCGTTGCGAATGTAGGGTCTGAGCAAAAAGTGAACTGGTATCCATCCGTTTACATTGCCCGGAACCCACGGAGCATAGAAGTTATACAGCGGTAGCAGTTCGTCGTAATCTTGTGTGTATTGAGCGATAGCCAAACCGATTTGGCGAACATTGCTAAGGCAACTTGTTTGGCGTGCCTTCTCGCGAGCGCGACTGAACACAGGAAACAGAATCGCCGCCAGAATGGCGATTATCGCTATCACCACCAACAACTCAATAAGTGTGAACCCGACTGAAAAACCAATTCGCTTACGCTTCATGTTTTTCTCACTCCTTTCAGAAAGTTTTCTGCTGCGTAAGAATGTGTTTGTTAAATGGACTTTCGTAAATGACCAAAGCGCTCATGTTTTTGCTCATTTCGTGCGCAATCGCCTAATTTTCATCCCTTCTCCTTCAGCCCTTTTCGGTATTGGGAAGGCGGTAAGCCGAAGGCTCTTTTGAAGGTGCGACTGAAATGGGCAGCACTCTCAAACCCGCATCGGTTGGCAATTTCGCTAACGGAAAAATCGGTCAGTTCTACCATTTGCCGTGCTAATGCCAAGCGATGGGAACGCAAGTAAGCGCGTGGAGACAAACCTGTCCATTGGCGAAACAATCGGCGAAATTGAGCGGGGCTGAAGTTTGATGAACAGGACAACTCGGCGACAATGGCTTTAGGGTTCTCTTTCACATAGCGAAATACAGCAACAAGCCACTGTGGAAACAATTCTTTGCCTACATCGTGCCACTCATGAATATTCCTCAGCATCTGCCAACACAAACCAATAATGGCTTGTGCCAATCCGTTCACAACAATTCTCAATGGGTTCGTGGTGGGTGGAAACAGTTGAACGATTTGTTTCATCCATGCTTCCAAGTATTGGCGCTCATCATCTTTGGGACGCCAAAGAATAGGTGGGGCAAATTGAGCGAAAAAATCTACCCGACCGAAAAGTTTCGCATCCAACCCAACAGAAAGCAACTCTGCTCCAGTAGTCGTCAATATGGAGCGCTCCTGCTGAGGTGGAAAGAGGAACGCATCATCTGGCGAAACAAGCCACTGCTTCCCACAACTCTTGACTATGACATTGCCATCTAAAACAAGCCAGAGAGCATAAGTGACTGTTGGATGATCAAATCGTTGCTGAGGCTTCCAGCGGTGGTGAGACGCCCAAGCAACCCAAACATCAATCCAATTCGCCATTTGTAACAACTCTCTTATCCTCGCCATCTCTTATCACCTATTGCCCCAAAACATCCTCATATCACAGTAAATTTTGAAACGAACAACACGATCGCACCGTTTCAATTCAGATTTCGCTGAGCCGCTTCATTTCTGCCAGAATTTCGTCAACGATTTCGGGGTTGAAAATTCGCTTAGTCCCACCTTTCTCGCTGACCGAAAAGACGACGAAAACCTTGCCTCCTTGCTCCCTTTCAAACTGCTCGTGTGACGCCTGCATCCATTCACGCCACTTGTGAATTTCTGGTGTTTGCGAGTAAGTGATGGACTTTGTAAGATAGCATGAACCAATGTATTACTATATAGATTTCTTCATGTAACGAACAAAGAAATCCTCTTCCAATTGAGCTAATTTTACTCTTAATTGATAAATATGCAACAATTTATCAAAAGGCAAGAAAATAAATCTATGGCTTATAGTATTAAAAGGTTCATATTGTAAATATTTTTCAAATAATTCCTGTTTAGCGTTATTAGCGACAATATAAAGAATTGTGTTAAAATCTCTTAACTGATACAATCGTAAAAGAGCCCGACGGAACTCGGGAGTTGTTTCTACTTCAAAAGCAAATTTGGGGAAGGCATGGGACCTTCGTTCAAACCAGAGCACGTCAATTAGACGAATTTGTTCTAAAAGGTCTTTAAAAGTGAAAGGTGGTAGATCTTTCAATGTAGCAATGGATGCTAATGGTTTACCATCAAAGAATTTATGGGCATCCGCTGTATAGGTGTCATAGCCATACAAATTGCCTAATTCCAATAATATGCCTTCAATATCGGCATGTTTTAATCGTTTCCATTGAACGTTTTCGCCACGAATGATGCGTTGAAAAAGATCAGCTTCATGACCAGTTTCTCGTAAAGCGAAAACTCCCAAGCCAATTCGGACAATATTCCCTTTCTGTTGCATTTCCCTATATAGAATTCCTCTTAAAGTTGCTTTCCATTCTCGGTTAGTTGTAATATCCCGATACTTGGCAATATCTCTATAAAGTACATTTAAACTGACTATACCACCATTATCTTCAAATACTTGCTCAATTGCTTTATGCCATGAAAGGTTCTTCATTTTTCTTATCACCTTCTTCAAACCATAATTGCAAAACTTACTCCATCCCCTGTTATATCCTCTTCAATCATTTTGATAATTTTATGAGCTGTCATGGAACCTGTCTTAGCAAGGGCACGTAGCCATGCGAGGTCTTCCTTAGTGAAGGTGCGGATAACAACAAATTCGGGGTTTAATTCTCCATCTTCATAAAGTTTTTGAGCAAACATTTTGTCAGCGTTCATCCCTTCTTTGTAAGCCAACTTAACGGGTATAAGATACACACCCATTTCTTCTCACCTACTTTTTGAGTATTCTTAACTGCCCAAATAAGCGTCTCAGTGGCGTTTGTAAATCGGACATTCAGCCAGTTAGGCATAGGGTTAGTTTTCACCCAGATGACATCATTCAAAATCCAGAACCCCAAATCCTGCATCAATTTGCCAATGCGGTGGATGTTGTGGTAGGTTCCAATACACCAAATTGTCGCTTGCGCTTTCATGACGCGCTTGACTTCTTTGAGTATAGCGACAATGAATTGGTCGTAATCCTCAAAACTGGCAAACTTATCCCAATCTTCGTCCACACCTTCCACGACCGTCTTTACTTTCCAGCGCAATAAACGCTTTTGTGGTAACTGCAGAAAATATGGAGGGTCAATGAAAACCATATCCACCATTTCATCAGGGAGTTTTGGCAATACTTTCAACGCATCACCTAGGATAATGGCATCCACCACTTCTTCCACACCATACCGATAGGTCTCCTGATGGTCAACAATTAAACGGGCTACCATTGCTCCCTAACCTCCGTGCATTAAAAATTTTTGCACGATGCCGCAGGCAATTATACCACTTCGTTTCGCCTCCGCTTCCAAGAACTTATCGCGGTAGCGATGCCATGTTTTCCGGTCGGCAATTGCTAAACCCATCTCAATCATCTTGCGGTTGACAAAAAGTCGGTTAGTTAAGTAAAG
>Ga0209289_100237_pt1 | contig 32751 bp, 38 predicted proteins | sample GXS110809BmetaG_FD_184121 | JGI IMG/M metagenome (GOLD analysis project Ga0209289, IMG submission 184121) | Hot spring microbial communities from Gongxiaoshe hot spring, China to study Microbial Dark Matter (Phase II) - GXS 110809B (SPAdes)... ...
TCAGACATACGGATGTCTCTCCGTATTCATGGCAGACGGTTGCAAGCCGGGGTCTGTTCATGGACGGCAAGGCCGTGCAGATGGCTGCGAAGGATGCGAAAGCACAGATACTCGAGATAGCTTCCCATGTTCTGCGAGTTCCCAAGGAGGATTTAGCGCTGGAGAACGAGAGGGTGTTCTTCAAAGGAAGGCCGGAGCTGGGGCTAGAGCTTCGGCAAGTTGTAAACGGTTACACCTATCCCAACGGCAACGTTGTAGGCGGGCCTGTGATAGGCCGCGGCTTCTACTCCGCAACGAGGCTTACGTATCTAGACCCAGAGACGGGCCAGGGGCTTCCAGCTCTCAAATGGACGTTCGGCGCACACGCCGTCGAGATAGAAGTCGACCCTGACACGGGAATGATAAAAGTGTTGAAGCTTGTTTCGGCCTTCGACATCGGAAAGGCGATAAACCCGTTGCTGGTTCTCGGACAAATCTACGGCGGCGGGGTTCAGTCGATGAGCCTCGGCATATTGGAAGGCTATGTCTATGATGAGAAGGGATATGTGCTTAATCCAAACCTCACCGACTACAAAATAGCAAGGGCTAGCGACATCCCCGTCGAGCACGAGGCGATAATAATTGAGAACCCGCAGCTTGACGGTCCGTTCGGCGCCCGAGGCATCGGGGAGCTTTCAATGCTCTCTGTAGAGGCTGCGATAGCCAACGCCCTTTACGACGCCCTCGGCATAAACGTCAACAACCTACCCATAACACCTGAGAACGTCTGGAAACATATTCACGCTAAAAAAGAAAAGAGACTGGAGGTGACGGTTTGATGAGAACCGATTTTGAGTACTATGCACCGGAAACCATTGAAGAAGCGTTAGCCCTTCTCGAAAAATATGGAAAAGAAGCAAAGATTCTCGCAGGTGGAACAGACCTTCTAGTAGATATGAGGGAGAGGAAAGTTAGGCCGGTGGCGGTAATCGACATCAAACGGATAAAAGAGCTTGGGGATCTCACATACGAGGAGGGTCGTGGACTATCCATCGGCGCGACCGTCACTTACAGTCAAATCCTCGTAAACCCTGACATCCGCACTCGCTATCCCGCCCTCTGGGAAGCTGTCAGAACAATAGCGGACGAGATCATAAGAATGCGGGCGACGCTTGTCGGAAACATCTGCACATCATCCCCGGCGGCTGACACAGCGCCAGCCCTCTTAATCTACGATGCAGTCGTGGAAACGGCTAGCAAAAAAGGAGGTAGGAAAATACCTATCGAGAAGTTCTTCGTCGGCGTAAAGAAGAACACGCTCGACACTGGTGAGTTGGTTGTCCGGGTGTTCATTCCGGACCCGCCGAAGGACGCAAAGGGCACTTACTTGAAGGCGATGAGGGTTTGGAGCGAGGATTTGGCTTTAGTCGGTGTGGCGGCCTTGGTGGCTGACAACGGTAGAGATGTTCGGCTTGCATATGCAAGCGTCGCCCCAACCCCTGTCAGGGTTAGAGAAGCTGAGGAGATATTCAAAAGCGACGGGGACATTAGGGTGAAGATTGAGAAAGCGGTTGAACTGGCTGAAGCTGGAGTTGCACCAATCAGCGATGTTAGAGCAAGCAGGGAATACAGGCTCCATCTAGTCAGGACGTTTACCCGCAGGGCTCTCACTACCTTGTTTGGGGTGGAGCAGTATGCAACAGCGTAAAATCAAGGTAAAAGTCAACGGTGTCGTCAAGACTGTCGAACCGAAGGGGACGCTTCTCGACCTTCTCAGAAACAGTCTGAAGCTCAAGGGCACAAAGCATGGATGTGAAAGAGGCGACTGCGGCATCTGCACCGTTTTGATGAACGGCATCCCAGTCAAATCGTGTCTTGTGCTCGCAGCCGAGGCTGAGGGAGCTGAAATCATAACCATCGAAGGATTGGCGAAGAATGGAGCACTAGCCCCGATTCAAAAATCATTCATAAAACATGCTGCACTACAGTGTGGATACTGTACGCCCGGCTTCATCATGATGGGTCATTGGCTGATAAATCATGAGAAAGACCTTGACAGGAAAAGAGTCGCGGAAGCCATAGATGGGATTCTATGCAGATGCACGGGCTATAGGCAGATTATCGACGCAATTCTAGATGCGGCTGGAAAGTTGTAACTCAACCTCCGCCGACAACCTCCACTACGTCGACGGCGTCTATCGAAACGTTGTCTCCCGGCGAGAGCGGCGTATCCAGACCGTTAAGCATCTTGATGCTATGCCCGTTAACCAACAACACGATGGCCCTTTTGAAGGCTTTCTGTCTCGGGTCATACACAAGCTCTTGAAACCTTTTTCCAAGCTTCCCCGCCAGCAGGTCGAGCAGCTCACCCACAGTCTTCGGTGTTTCCTCTAACGTAAGAGTTTCCCTTCCGGCTGTCTGCTTGAGGAAACTACTGTAAAAGTTAACCCTAACAGTCATTCCAAACAGTATTCTGAGCCGTGTAATTTAATTGTTTGGTGCTTTCAGCGAACAAGTTCCTTGTGCGTCAAAAACAGGGTTTTATGCGATAGCGGCATATCAATATCCAGTAAGTTTGATTTAGAAGTAACGAGAATGTGGAGGCTGCGGTGGTCCACGCTGCGACGGCATATAGTGATGTATTCAGAGTAGGCTCTTTGATTCGTGGAACGGGGGAAAGTTTAGAGCGGCGCCTTCAACATCTGTCCGAGGACAAGCTCTTCGACGGAGGCCTGTTCAACCGACAAGTCGTCAACCAATCCTTTCTCCTTCAACCTCCTGAGCTTCATCTCCAAGTCTCTGCTGTCGCTGGCTATGAAGAAAGCTCTCTCAGCCCTACGTCTGGATTCGGGTAGCTTGACGATAACAGGCCCCTCTACGCTGTCCAGCGGAAGCGTCCTAGGCCTGCGTATACCAGCTTCGTCAAGAAGCTTGTAGTAGTTTGCGTCTCCCGTCCTCTCCTCCCACCTCAAGAGATACTTGTTGCCGAAGACAGGGACCTTTAACATCTTCTCTATCCTGTCATAGCCGACGTAGACCGCGAAGCTTCTGTTGGGCACGAACACAGACGGCAAGGCCTCAAGCCTGTCCTGAATTTCCTGCGAAGCGATCTCGACGTAGGAATTGAGAACTATGAGCTCGTCGACGATCGGGAACTCCCTGTAGGCTGTTTCACGGCCTTTTGCAGCAACTGCAACGGTTTTGAATCCCTCGTCTCTCGCCCCGTCTAAGACGTCTAAGGCGCTGTGGCTGGCCAGCACCGCCACCGCATACGACACGTTTTTTCAAAAAACATGCCAACAATAAAAATCTGTGCATCCAGAATGGATGTCTCAGGGGATTGCAGGGTTCTCCAAGCTTTTCCTTATCTCCCGTAAGAAGGCTGCTGCAGGTGCTCCATCGACAACCCGGTGGTCGAAGACGAGGGTCAAATGGCCTCTAGGCCCATAGCCATAGTCCTTTATCGCTCCAACCCCTAAGATGCATACGTCCGGCGGGTTTATGATGGGTGTGAAGTAAATGACATCTAGGTGTCCTAGGTTTGAGATGGTGAAGCTGTGTCCAACCAATTCGTTCAACGTAATCGTGCCTTTCTCAGCTCTCTCCACAAGCCTCCTAAGCTCAGCCTCAATCTCAAAAACAGTTTTTCCATCCACGTTCTTTATCGTAGGAGCGTAAAGCCCCCGAGGGGTATCAACTGCGACTGCGATGTTTACCTCATCCATTACCCTGACCTCGTCGCCCTCAACTACAGCGTTAAAGTCTTTATAGCGGCTGAGAAGGTTGCCGACGGATTTTGTAATGAGAGCTGTCAGGCTAGGGCTTTCGACCCCCAGCTTTTGCTTTAGTCCGTTGTAGACCGTGAGCAGCCTTGACGCGTCATAGTCTGTCATCAAGGCGACAGGCAGCGACGTACGGAGGCTGTATCCCAACCTCTCGGCAACAGCCTTCCTAAGGCCAGCCAGCTTGTAGACCTTATCCATGCACATCATCTGGAAAAGCTGGTTAAAAAAGGGTTGAACAACATTCCTTGGTTACCCCAAACTGTTTATATCCAAGCAAGTCCAACGAACTCCACCATGTGCCACTGCATGACAGATGAAGAGTATGAGATGGTGTTGAGGAAGGTTAGGGAGGCTGCGAAGAAAACAGTCGAGGAGAAGGTTGTGGTAACCGTCAGCGCGTAGCCTCGTCGATGGCTTGGTTGGCAAGCCTGTCGGCCTCCGCGTTAAAAACCCTATCTACATATTTTATTTCAAACTCCTCCAGAGCTGACCTGAGCTTTGCGACGATGTTGTGGAGCTCTGACAAAGACCTGCTTCTAACCCTGTATTCTCCGCTAACCTGTTTCGCCAGTAGCTGGCTGTCGGTGTAAACCCGTACCTTTCGGATGTTTTTTGACAAAACCTTCTCCAACGCCTTTACTAAAGCGATGTATTCGGCTCGGTTGTTCGTCTGCCTCCCAACGTATTCTCGGTGTTTCTCAACATCGTTGCCTATCTTTATGACGATTCCTATCCCAGCAGGGCCTGGGTTTCCGCGGGAAGCTCCGTCAACGTAAACTATAGCCCATTCATCAGGCTCGGGCACTTTGGACCAGCTGGTTCACGAGAACATAGTATTTTTTGGGCAGCTTCTTCCCGGCTAGCTCCAAAGCCTCACGTCCCATAGCCACGCCGTCTGCATATACGAGCAGCCTCAAAACAGGCTCGCCAGCCTCAACTCTCGCAGCCCTGCCAACCGGTTTTCCGAAAGCTCTCCTCATACCCTCCTGCAGCCTGTCAGCGTGAGCTCCGAAGATCATCTTGTTCTCCCTGAGAACATGGTGGGGATGAGCTGTGACCTCAAGATAGAATTTGTCGTTCAGCTTCTCCGTCAACATTTTGTTTACAGCTATCCTAGCCGACTCGATGGCCACGTCCCTGATCTGAAGGTCTGTTTCCGGAACTAGCAATAGCTCGTGGGTGTAGTCGTTGCGGTACAGCCCGGCGGTGTATTTGGTTATCCTTGAAGGTGGGGGGCCGTGGATGTACTCGTTTCTAGCGTATGTCATCCCCTCAGGCCTCCGGTAGTTTTTGGCTTTCATCCCTTCCAGCAACAGCATGTAGAGTCTTATAAAGATATTACTGCTGCGCTTGAGTGCTCAGCCTCATTATTCTATGAACCTCAATCACCCGGGCTAGGATTTGGGATTTCATCTCACGCCATGCATGGAGCGGGGCTTCAAACACCACCGTGAGGATGTAGTATGTTTTGTCGCTCTGCTCCTCTAGGTAGATCGATTGGACGCCGTTTATGTCTGCAAGCTTGGCTTTTACCGCCTCCAGCACTTCGCTGGGGCTGATGTCTATTGGGAATTCATACCTCAGCTTCCTGACCCTCTCGCTCACCTCAGAATAGTTTGCGACCGCGGAGTTGGCCAGTATGAGGTTGTTTGGAATCCTCATCACAAGCCCGTCGTCTGTCACGAGCGTCGTGTACATCAGGCTCATGTGCTCGACCACGCCCGAGTATGCTGGGACAACATAATCCCTTGAAAAATACTTGTACCCCGGCAGGAAGGCCCACTGATATGGTATTGAGCTCGTAACTATTGCTACACGGTCGCCTATCTTGAAGGGCCTAGACAAAAGGATGATGATGCCCGCTATAACGTTCGAAAGGGTTGTCTGTCCAGCCAAGCCTATCACAAGCCCAGTCAAGGTTCCGCCAGCCAAGGCTGTTTCAGGCGGGATCCCAAGCGAGGACAGTAGGAAAACCGCTATGATTACATAGCCCAACAGCTGCACCATAAGTGAAACGCCTACAGCCTGCTGTCCAACAACAGGCTTGAAGGTTTTGACGATGTAAGAGCCTGTCAGCCTTATGAGGTATGCACCAGCAAAGACGACCGTAGCCACGTAAACTATCCTCTCCGCCACCGACGGCACTATGCCCAGCTGTGCGAAAGCGTAGAAAGTCAGGTAAAGCCCCGCAGCCAGCATCGCCACCAACGTAACTTTCAGCCTGAACCCAGGCATGCCGGCAGACCGTTGCCCACATTTATAAATCAATCCAGTATTCCTTTTAAGCCAGCGTTGCGCACTGTTTGACGCTGTTGTCTGAACAGACATGATTAGAAGCCTGAGGTCTTTGCTGGGAGCGTTGAGAGATAGGTTTAGCAGGGTCTTGGCCTACTCAGGTAAGACCGTGGCTGTGAGACGCTACTTTTTCAGCAACTCGTTCGACGGGGTTCTCGCCATGATGGGTCTTTCGCTAGGAGCCTCCATAGTGCCCGGCACACAGGTCTCAACTGTTGTTTTCGCAGGGTTGGGGATGTCGATAGCCATGCTTGTATCCGGGGTTTCCGGGATATACTTGACAGAGAGCGCCGAGACACAGCGTATGATTAAGGAGCTGCGGGAGTCGATGTTGACGGATGTCAGCGACACCGTCATCGGTAGAGCTGGAGCATTGGGGAACGTGATAACATCGCTCATCGGAGGAATTTCCACCTTCGCATTATCTCTTGCCGTGCTCTCACCCTACATGGCGGCGGCAATCTACAAAGAGCTGGCACCGGTAGCATCATACATTTCAACGGTGATTGGGCTTACAATACTTTTTGTGCTTGGCTTGCTGCTGGGAAGGTTCTCGAGATCAAGCATGGTTAAATCGGGTTTGAGGATGGCGGCTCTGGGCGTGGCTGCGGCCCTTTTGATAATGCTGGTGGAGATTTTCGTGGGCTAGCCTAAGAGGAATTTTTTAAGCTCATCCGGCTTAAAAACACCTTTCTCCGTTATGACGGCTGTAACAAGCTCCGGCGGGGTTATGTCGAAGGCGTAGTTAAGGGCCTTGACGCCTTTCGGGGTAATCCTTGTTCTACCGACGTAATGAACCTCGTCCTCAGGCCTCTCCTCGATCACCACTTCATCCACAGATTTTTTCAGGTCTATGGTTGACAGGGGGGCTGCAACGTAGAATGGTATGTTGAAATGATGTGCGTTGACGGCTGCCGAAAGAGTTCCTATCTTGTTTATCACATGTCCCGTCTGCGCTATTATCCTGTCGGCACCAACCACGGCGCAGTCGATCATGCTCTTGGACATCAGGAATGCGACGGCTGTGTCAGGTATGACCGTCACAGGTATGTTGAGCATCTTTAGCTCGAAAGCAGTCAGCCTCGCTCCCTGCAGCCTCGGCCTTGTCTCGCTGGCGTAAACAAACACTTTTCTCCCCGACTCGAAAGCCGCCCTTATCACACCTATGGCCGTGCCGTAGCCGGCGGTCGCAAGGGCACCAGCATTCTGCTGAGCTGGAAAGCCTCAGCCCATTTGCAGTGCGTCAAAACCCTCGCGCCGTCGGGTATAAGCTCTGAGCCAAACCTGCCGATCATCCTGTTTACCTTCACATCCTCCTCCATGATTTTCTTGGCTTCCTCAACAAGCCCAGCCGCTATCTCGTCAGGACCTCCTTCAAGCTGCTCTGCTTTCTTCCCCATTCGTTCAAGCGACCAGAAGAGGTTGACCGCCGTGGGCCGCGTCCTAGATAAAACTGATTGTGCACGTTGAATGTCTCGCAGGAGAGCCTCCCGTGTTTTGGCCTGCGACTTGACGGCCGCGAGCGCTATGCCGAAAGCCGCTGCAACACCTATAGCAGGCGCGCCTCTGACAGTCATATTCTTGATACCGAGCGCAACATCCCTGTAAGTCCTGCATCTCACATAGCTTACCCTGTGGGGTATTGCTCTCTGGTCGAGGAGAAGAAGCTCATTCTTTCCGTCAACCCATCTAACGGTTTCCAGCCCTGTTTTTCCAACCATGCCCTTTAAGTAATCTCACGATGCTATATCTCTTTTAGGTTGACTACTTTACAGCGTTCGTCATGGGAGCGGTCAACACTCCGTAACGCATTATTGTTTAAATTCTGCATTCTTTCCTATTTGTCTGAATGAGTGTTAAGGAACTTCGGCTCCGGGTTGCAGAGGCTAAACAACGTGATGTGGGTTACGGGATTGCGAGGATTGACAGGAGTGTGGGAGCCGAGGCAGGTCTTTCGACGGGAGACATAATCGAGATTAGGGGGAAGAAGCTGACAGCTGCCACGGTTTGGCTTGGATACGTTGAAGACGAGAAGGAGAAGGACACGATAAGGATAGATGGCCACATCAGAAACAACGCAGGGGTTTCTCTCAACGACTACGTCATAGTCAGGAAGGCCGCCGTGAAAGAAGCGCAGCTTGTTGTCCTCGCACCCTACAACACGTCGATAAAAGCCGACGAAAACTTCACGAAGCTTGTCAAAAGCAGGCTTATAGAATATCCTGTCGTAAACCGGAACATAATACCCGTCCTCTTCTTCGGCAACCTCTTCACCTTCGCCGTAGTGCAGCTGCGGCCGACTGGGATAGCTAAAATTACTCCGAAAACAAAGCTGGTCATCCAGAGCAGGACTGTTCAGGAAAAGACGTTGAGGACGAGCGTCACCTACGAAGACATCGGCGGCCTTCAGGAGCAGATACAGAGAGTAAGAGAGATGATAGAGCTGCCTCTGCGTTTTCCGGAGCTTTTCCAGAAGCTTGGAATAGACCCGCCGAAGGGCGTTCTGCTCTATGGGCCGCCTGGCTGTGGAAAGACGCTGCTGGCCAAGGCGGTTGCGACAGAGGCTGAAGCCAACTTCATACTGATAAACGGTCCTGAGATCATGAACAAGTACTACGGCGAGACTGAAGCACGGTTGAGAGAGATTTTCAGGAAAGCCGAAGAGGAGGCGCCGAGCATAGTCTTCATCGATGAAATAGACGCCATAGCGCCGAAGAGAAGCGAGGTTACTGGCGAGGTTGAGAAACGGGTGGTTGCCCAGCTTCTCGCACTGATGGACGGGCTGGAGAGCCGTGGTTCCGTGATAGTGATAGGGGCGACAAACAGGCCCAACGCCCTCGACCCAGCCCTCCGAAGACCAGGAAGGTTCGACAGGGAGATAGAGATAGGCATTCCCGATAAAAAAGGCCGTACGGAGATTCTAACAATCCACACGAGAGGAATGCCGTTGTCGAAAGACGTGTCGATTGAAAAGCTTGGAGAGATGACCCGCGGCTACACAGGAGCTGACCTAGCAGCTCTCTGCCGTGAAGCTGCCATGAAAGCCATACGACGTATCCTGCCAAGCATAGACTTCTCCGGGGAGAGAATATCTCCCGACATACTCAACAGCCTCGAGGTGACGATGAAAGACTTCATAGACGCTTACAGAGAGATAACGCCCAGCGCGTTGAGAGAGGTGGAGATTGAAACACCTACGGTCAGGTGGGAGGACATAGGAGGCCTTGACAGCGTCAAGCAGAAGCTCATAGAGATGATCGAGTGGCCGCTGAAGTATCCTGACAAGTTTGAGAAGCTTGGTATAAAGCCGCCGAAAGGCGTTCTGCTTTACGGCCCTCCGGGATGCGGTAAAACGCTGCTCGCTAAGGCCATCGCAACGGAGAGTGAGGCTAACTTTATCACGGTCAAAGGCCCTGAAATCTTCTCAAAATGGGTTGGGGAGTCGGAAAAAGCCATACGGGAGATATTCAGGAAAGCTCGTCAAGCCGCTCCCGCGATAGTGTTCTTCGACGAGATCGAAGCCATAGCCCCTAGAAAGGACATGCTGGAGGATAGCTCCGGCGTGACGAACCGTGTCGCAAGCCAGCTCTTAGCGGAGATAGACGGGATAGAGGAGCTTAACGACATAGTTGTGATAGGGGCGACAAACAGGCCTGACATGCTTGACCCAGCGCTCCTACGGCCTGGAAGATTTGACAGGCTTTTGCTCATACCGCCGCCGGACGAAAAAGCCAGGGCTGAAATCTTCTACATCTACACGAGGAATATGCCTTTAGCTGACGACGTGAACATAGAGGCGTTGGCAGCACGGTGCGAAGGGTTTTCGGGAGCGGACATAGAATCCCTCTGCCGAGAGGCTGCGTTGGCGGCTCTACGCCGTGATAAGAACACCGAAAAGATCTTCAAGCGCGATTTTGAGGAGGCGTTGATGTTCGTCAAGCCGAGCGTATCGCCGCAGATGATGCGGGAGTATGAGAAGGTTGGCGAAGTCCTACGGGCTTCTGAGAAGCCTTTGATGATGATTGGTTGAAAGCTTTGGCAACTCATTCCAAGGTGCTCGAGCTGCTGAGGAAGATGGGTGGGAAAGCCATGCTTCAATCCCTATACGACGAAATCCGTAGAAGCGACCCTAAACCAACGCTTCAAGACCTTCTGCAAACCTTGATGAAGCTGGAGATACATGGGAAGGTTAGGGTTTCGAGCCTCGACGAGGAGAGAAAGGTCGTCGAGCTCGTGGAAAACGTCAGTTGAAGAAAGCATCAAGGCTTGTTGATTTGCCCGCCGTCGCTTGCCTAAGCTCCTCCAAAGCCTTCAACACCCTGTCGCGTGAGAAATCAAACTCTTCCACCAAAATCTCCAAAACCTTTTCATCAGAAGGCGGCCTATGGGCCAAGACATACTGGTCGGTTACTTCCGGCTTTAGGAAAAGGTTTTTCACAGCCTGATAGTCGAAGTCAAGCTGCACAGCTCCGGCTTGGACGGCTTTCTCAAGCGAGCCATGCTCCTTAACTATCTTTAACGCCGTCTTCGGACCCACTCCCTTAACCTGCGGCGAATAATCCGTGCCGACCAGCAGGCCGATTTCAATCAACTGCTCGCGTGTTATCTCAAGAGCCTCCAGAAGCCTCTGCAGATGTATTATCTCAGGCTCAACCTCGACGTACTCATTCCTCCTTGGAAGCTTTCTCCTTCCCACTATGGATAGGTTTCTGACGAGACGGGGGGAGCCGAAAAGCAGAGAATCCATGTCCTGAGAGCCTGAAGCATACACTGAACCTTTCGCCGCCATGTACGCAGCCTGGGCCTCGCCTTCGGCTGGCGCCATCACATAGGGAACGCCCATCGCATTCAACAGGTCTACAGAGCTTTCAACCATGTATTTTTCCAGCGTCGCAGCCCTCTGAGCATACCTTCTCGCCGTCTCCAAGTCGCCGGCCTCCAACGCAACGGCATATAGCTTCCCAGCCTCCTCCCTAGCCAACATCCTCCTTTCAATCGTCTCCCGCTTCATCTCAGGCGGCCTCCCGTCAAAAACATAGACGGGCTTTATCCCTTCTTGGAGGAAGTTTAAAGTTCTGAAGAAGAGGCCGCTCAAATGGCTTGTGACCCTGCCTCTTCTATCCATTAAGGGCCTTCCGTCAGGGCCGCGTATGGTTGCGATGAACTGGTAAAGAATGTTGTATGCGTCGATGGCGACGGATTTTCCAGTCAGCTTCTTGAGAGATGTTTTTTCAACTGCTGTTTCAGGGATTATGTCGCCCAGCTTGACGCCCATCCCGTGTAAAACAGCGTTGTCTTACTTTTATCTGTTCTAAAAAGGCATAAATGGTGCTTTGCAGTCAAATCGGTGATATGGAGTTTGACCGATTAAAAGCGTTAGGCATTATCGTTCTGGTTTTGATCGGGTTGATGGGTTATGTTCACAGCCAAACAGTCATCACCACAACCACCACCCGTGTAATAACGGTGCAGCCAACCACCTACACCACTGAGACAACAATCTCCGGCACCACAATCGTAGCTACCGTGCAGGTTCCCGGCTACGTGGTTGTAGTTGAGGAACGAAGACCAGGTCAAGTCTGCACATACACCTTCACAGCTCAAGCACCTCCGTCGGTGATAGCAATCCCGGGGACAACAATACATATTCCCGGGACAACCTTCAGCACTGTTTTCACTTTGCAAAGCTATGCGACCACGGTTACGCGTGTTGAAGGCGGGACCACCGTAACCGTTTCGGGGGTGGAAAACCTGCCCGTAGTCGTTGGGGTTTTTACCACGACCATCCCAGTCTACGGAAATAAGAAAGAAGCCTGCACCGTCATCACAATCACCGACATACTTTCCTACATCTTGCAGACTGTTCCCGCCACAATATTGGTAGCGTTCGGCGGATTTTCGACGGAGTTCGCGGGGACAACTTTCACCATTCCGGGGACCTTCCTACCGCTCACCCTTGTCACATCCGGAGTCAGGACCATCGAAGGAACAACCTTCAGACGCACCCAGTCATTCCCGGGCACGTTTTTCACCACAACGCAAGTGGTGTCGCCAACAACCTCACGGGGAACAGTGGTTGTTCAGGGAACTACGAGAACTGAGACCATCACAACAGTCATAACTCTCGAGCAGACAACGACGCCGCAAATGACAACGCAGCCTCCAACGACGCCACAAACTCCCACGGCGACCACGCAACCTCAGACAACCATCCAGACCACAGCACAGACCGCTCAAGCACCCTCATTAGACATCATAATCCCAATAACCGCTTTAATCGTCTTAGTCGCCGTGGTGGTGTTGGCTTTAAGACTCAGGCGTTGATGGCTCAGCGGCCTGGGGTTCCGAGGCTCTCTGAGCCTTGAGCTCAAGCTTCTTCAACGCCACAAGATAGCCTGCAATCCTGTTTGCCAGCTTTTTAGAGAACCTGCCCTCGAGCACCTCTCTGACGAGTTTCTTGTTCTCTTCGAAGCTTGTCGAAACTCTGTCGGCATAGCCTTCCTTTATCTCTTTGGCGAGCGTCTTTATCTTACGTGTCCTGACCTTCCCCAGAACGCCTTCACCGAATTTTTCCAAATCGCTGCACACATTTAAAGATGAAGCGTGTGTGGGTTTGTTGGCTGAGTTGACGGCTGGGTATGACGTGGTGCTTGTTTCGCCGACAAGCGTCGGGATGGGCGGTATAGCGAGACATGTGTCAGGACTTGTTTCAAGGCTTGTTGAAAAAGGGTATAAGGTTGCGGTGATATCGTCTGAAAACACGCCCGTTTTAGGGGTTAAGGGTCTGAAAAACCCTTCCTTCATGGTTACCTCAAGCCTTAAGGCATGGTTTTACAGGGGGCAGGTAATACACGCCCACAATCTTCCATCATCTCCAGCAATGAGGCTTGCAAGAGCCGGCAAAAGAATTCTGACACTGCATGGAGTCTATGCCGAGCAAGTAGGCCTCCTGCACGGAACGGTTTTGGGGAACGCCGCAGCCTTCTTCGAGAAGGTTTTCCTAACATGGGCTGACGTGGTCACGACAGTTTCACGTCAGGCGGCCGCAACCTACAAAAGCCTGGGGTTTGAAACAGTTTACATACCGAACGCGGTCGAAATCCCTCATAAGGTTGAGAGGATGAGGCTTGGAATGCGACAGGTCGTCAACGTCGGAAGACTTTCGAGGGAAAAGAACGTGGAAGCGTTGCTGTCTGCGGCACGTCAGCTGCCGGAAACAACCTTCGTCATAGTTGGCGGCGGCCCCGAATACCACAGGTTAAAGAGTCTTTCAAAAGGCTTGAAGAACGTTGTTTTCACAGGTGAGGTCAGCCATGACAAAGCTCTTGGCTACATCGCCGGCTCAGACCTGCTCGTCCTTCCTTCGCTTGTGGAAGGTCTTAGCACCGTCTTGCTCGAGGCCATGGCTTGCAAAACACCTGTGATAGCCACCAGGGTAGGCGGCAACGTGGAGCTTGTTAAACACGGCTACACAGGGGTTTTGATCGAGCCAGCTGACATACAGGCTCTTGTTGAAGCGATAAGGAAGCTTCTTGACGACAGGCCGTTCGCGGTAAAGCTTGCGGAAAACGCTTACAAGATGGTTTTGGAGAACTTTTCCTGGGACGCTGTGTTCCCCAAATACTTGGAGGTTTACGGGCTTGAGTAAGGTTGTTGTGACAGGCGGGGCGGGCTTCATAGGCTCGTATGTCGTACGCAAGTTTCTCGAAGAAGGATGGAGCGTCACCGTTGTGGACGACTTCTCGACAGGCGAGAGAGAGAACCTGCCCCTTCATCCGAACCTGGAGATTAAACTGCATGACATCACAGTGAGGGAGGGGCTTGACGAGTTGCTGAAACACGCCGACGCAGTCATTCATCTCGCAGCAATATCATCCGTCCCAGCCTGCGAGCAAAACATAGCGAGATCCTTCGAGGTCAACGTCAAAGGAGTTGAAAACATAGCCAAAGCCAGCTTACGGTCTGGAGTAGGGTTGATTGTTTTCTCTTCTTCGGCAGCTGTTTACGGGGCTGACGGCGAACATTCAGAATCATCCCCCACGAGGCCGATGTCGGTCTACGGCCACACCAAGCTACTCGGCGAAACAATCCTACGATGCCTGAGCGATGAGAAAAATGTGAAAGTCGCTGTGCTTAGGATATTCAACGTCTACGGCAGGCTGAGAGCTGGGAAAGGCTTTCTGGGCGTCGTGGACCAGTTCATCGAAGACGCAGCCGCAGATAGGCCGCTTAAGATATACGGCGACGGTAGGCAGGTCAGAGATTTCATTCACGTAGACGATGTGGCGGACGCTGTTTTCTCAGCGGTTGAGAAAACATCTGCCGGATGTGAGGTCTATAACATAGGTTCTGGCTCGGGCCTGACGGTGGCCGAGGTTGCCCAACACGTGCTCGAATCATTCCACAGAAATGCTTCAAACATCGTCTACCATCCCGCTAGGGTTGGCGACATACGTTACAGCGTCGCAAACATCAGCAAGGCGGTGGAGAAGCTCGGTTTCAACCCCAAACGTAGTCTTAAAACCTACATCGAAGACAGAGCACGAGGTGCTGTAAGCAATGGTCTTATCGGCTAAAATCTTCGAGATAAAACAGCCAACGACGCTCGAGGAGATAGCGGCGAAGCTGAAGGATTTCAAAATCACCCAAAGCGAGAAGCACGGCGACAAGGAGTTTGAGCTGATAGCAGACGTCAAAGACTTGGACCTGAAGGACGATACGCTTTTCGGCACGTTTTCACGGGATAAGGTTGTTTACGTAAACCAGAGAGGCCAGCTAACACCTATACTGAAGACTATTCAGGCCATAATCTTTTTCAGGAGATGGAACAGCAGAGTTTTTCTAACAGTCGTCCAAAACAAGCATTTCGCCAACTATGTAGCGAGCCTGCTCTCATACCATCTCTTCCTCAACTATAGAAGCATAGTTGAAGCCCGTATCCCGCCCGAAAACCTTCAACGCTACCACGAAGCCAACCCCGAAGCCACCAAAGTCATCTTCTTCGACAATCTCGACTACCCGGGAGTCGACAAGGTCGCCCTGTACGGCGAATCACTCATTTCAACGGGCAAGTACGAGGAATACCTAGCCCATGGGAAAATTTGGTATCTTGTCTTCTCCGTCAAAGGCTCTAACGCTGTCCTCGGAGTTACGAGACACTGTGTGGTCGTCACCTTCTCAAGAATGTCCGAAGCCCAGTTCATCCAGTACATTCTTGAAAACATTTTCCCGTTGATGGATTAGGTGGTGGCCTGCGTAGCTACCTCTGCGAGCTTGACGTAAACACGCTCCATGATGTGCGATGCAAGCGCCTCTGCTTTCGCAGGGTTTATCAGATAAAGCGTGAGACGCAGAGTTACGTAATCGCCTTCTACCTTCTCTACACGTACTTCAGGAGCTCTGTTGGGAGCCATCTCACCCTTCGCCATGTCAGTCCCCGTCTTCAGCAGTATCAGCTTCGCGTCAGCCATGCTTATCTGCCTGCCGTTGACAGTTATCCTAACCGTTAGCACACCCGCGCCAGACCTAGTCATGTTGACGAACCGCTTTGCAAGGAAGTGGTCGTTCGGCACAAATAATTTCCTGAGGTCAGAGGTCACCAAAACCGTATGCATTGCGGCGACCTCCGTAACCCGGGCTGTTTGACCGTCGATGACTACGTAGTCGCCTTCCCTGAAAACTCCAGCTGCTTTGAGCATGTCGCCGGCAAACATCAGCTTGATTGGCTTGAACCCGAAGGCCGCGAGCGCCAACGCACCTAGCAAGAGCGAAACACCGTAGCCGGCATTCGTTCCGAGAAAATCAAAGACCTTCATGCCGAAACCAGCTATCAGCAAAACCGTTGCAGCTAACCGCAGCAAACCTCCAAGCCGCTGGGATACTAGGTCGGCCAAGGGTCCTAGAACAAGCCTGACCACCGTGAAGAAGCCCGCTAACACTATCAGCCAAACCGTCTGGGAAGACAGCCAGCCGATTTCAACCAGCATTACACTATCGCTGTCTCCAATGCGCGGCAGGCAGGCTTTACGTTTTTGAAGGGAGAAAGGGTTGAGTGATATCCAGGTATGTCCCAGATGTTCTGAATGTATCTTGTTCAGCTTTCGAAAAAGGATGCTGAAGAGTCCTTTCCCAACTCAGACGTTTTCATAAGCTTTGCAGTAGGTGATTTGGCTTTCTTTATCACCATGTAGCCGCAGAAAGGACACTGCGTTTCAGCTATCTTGCTCAGCTTTTCCCTTTCAAATATCCTGCCGCATTTGACGCACTGGTACATAATACGCGACTCGAGGAAGGGTTCGCTCATCTCTTTACCTTCGGTGCAGTTGAAGTGGTTGATAAAGATTAATTATGCAGGCGTGGATGTGTTTTGAGGATTGAAGGCTTTCGGGTTAGGGCTTCTCGTAATGTCTTCGGGGGCGGTTGTGATGTGTCTTGAACTGGCTGCCAGCAGGATTCTCGCCCCTGTCTTCGGAAACAGTGTGTTTGTCTGGGGAAGCCTCATCGGCGTCGTGCTTACGTCGCTCTCGGTCGGCTACTGGCTTGGCGGCAGGCTGGCTGACAGGTCGCCATCGTTCAGAACCCTGGCCGCTATAGTTTTCACAGGGGGTCTTCTAACGTTTTCAATTCCATATCTCTCGCCCAACGTTCTCGAAGCCGTTGCTGGGCTTAGGCTCGACGAAAAAACAGGACCCCTTCTCGCAACGCTTCTCCTCATAGCTCCGCCCACGTTTCCGCTCGGCATGGTTTCACCTTATGCAGTCAAGCTCCTATCTCTAGCCCGCAGCAGGGTAGGTGCTTCGGCGGGAGATATCTACTCGCTTTCAACAGTTGGAAGCATACTCGGCACGTTCCTAACCGTTTTCGTCCTGATACCTTACTTGGACATAAGGACGGTGATTGTAGGAAGCGGTGCGCTGCTGATGGTGGTCTCAGCCGTCTACCTGCCCAAGACCGCGAAAGCTTTAGCAGCAATCCTGTTCATCGTTGTGTTCACCCCCGCCGGATACGTGGCCTACTCTGTCACAGCCACGGGCGGCGAGGTTGTATATCTCAAAGAGACGATGTACAACAGCCTTGCGGTTGTAAGGCAGGAGGATGTTTTGACGCTTTACTTGAACGGCCTCCCCCACAGCGCCATGTCTCTCCAAGACCCGTACAATCTCATCTTCCCATACACACGTTTCTTCGAGCTCGGGCCGGCGTTGAACCCGGCTTCTAAAAGAACGCTGTTCATAGGCGGAGGAGGCTTTTCCGGCCCAAAATATTTCCTGAAAAACTATCCCGACGTCATCGTTGACGTCGTCGAGCTCGACCCGGACGTTGTCGAGACTGCGAAAAAGTTTTTCCGACTTCCCGATGACAGGAGGCTGCGTGTTTTCGTCGAGGATGGTAGAAAATATCTCCAGCGTGCAAACGTGTCGTATGACGTGGTTGTGCTCGACGCCTACGCCAAAACATACGTGCCCTTCCACCTCATGACCGTCGAGTTTTACAGCCTTCTCAAAAGCAGGATGTCCGAAGATGGTGTTTTGGTCGCCAACCTGATAGCCTCCCTGACAGGCGACACCTCGGAGATACTCTGGTCGGAGTACAAAACTGTTGGCCAGGTCTTTCCAAAGCAATATGTCTTCAAAGCTTCGGAATACCCGAGCAGCATGGTTCAAAACCTGATTCTCGTCGCCTGCGTTTCAACATCCTGCGACCTTGAGGAGGCTGTGAACCGTGTCAGAGACAAATGGCTTGCAGAGAGAATTAAGCCGAACCTTTGGACAGTTATACCAGACCTCGGAGAATTCCCTACGTTGACGGATAATTATGCACCCGTTGAAAGGATGGTCAACCCCGTTACCGGAAAACCATACTCCATCAGGCTCGAGGGCTATGACGTCAGCCCGCCAGCGCTCTTTTACGCCGGGAGCAACGCTTTTTCGGTGATAGGCGTAATCATCGCCTTAGTCGTATGGTTTCTGAAGCTTTTTTGGGGAAACGTCTAAAAACGAGGCGTTCGATTAATTGCTGGGTTGCTTTTCCACGACCGTGTCGACGCGGGCCGTCGTCTCGCCAAACAGCTTAAGAAGAAGGTGCGAGGCGATTGCATCGTTCTGGCTGTCCCTCGGGGAGGTGTTGTGGTGGGGTTTGAGGTGGCGAGGGAGTTGAACTGCCCGCTCGATGTCGTCATCTCACGGAAGATAGGAGCTCCCGGCCAGCCGGAGCTCGCGGTCGGAGCCTTAGCAGAGGATGGGACGGTGTTCGTGGATGAAGAGATTGCAAACGTCGTCGGCGTGTCGGAAGAATATGTTCGTAGGAAGGCTGGGGAGGAAGACAGGGAAGTGAAGCGGAGAGCTGAAGCGTATAGAGGCGGTAGGCCGATGCCAGACCTTAGAGGTAAGACGGTTGTGCTTGTTGACGACGGCTTGGCTACTGGGTTGACGATGAAGGCGGCTGTTCACATGGCCCGGAACAGCGGCGCGGAAAAAGTAATCGTTGCCGTGCCCGTCTCCCCACCTGAAACCGTGGAAAAGCTGAACAAGCTGGCCGACGAGGTGGTGTGCCTCGAGACACCCTCGGAGTTTTATGCAATCGGCCAGTTTTACGACAGGTTTGAACAGCTCTCCGACGAAGAGGTGAAGGAAATACTCAGGAAGAGCAGGGCGATGGTATGATGGAGCAGAACCCTTTCCTCAGCTGGACAACAATCCTCGGGATCATGTTCATCCTAATCGGCATAGCCATCATAGTCATCCCGCTGCTAGCAAGATACTTGACCGACGTTGAAAAAATCCATCCGCTTCTCCTCGTCGGAGTCAAGCTGGATGGCTTCTACGTTGGAACCTCGCCCATACTGATAATCGCGTTGGTGGCCATCTACCTTCTACTCAGATACTATTCATGATTACTTCTTTGCCTGAAGGCTTTTGGCTGCTTGTTCGAGGACTTTAACCCCTGAGGGGGTTAACATCCTTCCCTTCCGCGGCTGGGTTGAAACAAGTCCTGCGCTCTCGAGCTGCTGGAGTATTTTCCTGACGATGGCTCCGCTGCCTTTGGCGAAGTGTGGGGGCTTCATATGTCCTCTATGTCTGCCGCCGTAGAACTTCCTCATCCTCGAGACGCCGAGAGGGCCGTGGAGGTAAAGCTTTCGAAGTATTGAAGCAGCTCTTACAAACCACCAGTCAGGGTTACGTGGCGGCTCCTGCCGGGCGACCGAGGTTTTAACGAACATCGCCCATGCAGGAGGCTTGACGGCCTGATTTGTTTTAAGGTATGCTGCAACCCTGTTTATCAGCTTCTCAGCTTCAACCGACCTAACCACGTCAACCAAGCTGAAACACTCCGGTCTCGCCATCTATTTTAGGATAGTTTCGGTCTTTCGCCCCAGCTTTATCGCATACCTTCTAACATGGCCGCAGAACTTGCAGCGCACCACGACGTGCGGGGAACCTCTCCCCCTCACCCTGACGGTGAAGGTTGAGCTGCCGACGAAGGGCGTTGCGCATTTTCTGCAGAACCTACGCCTCAGCTCGGGAGGCAGACGGATTCGCTTTTTCTGACATATTTTCATCGCCAGCCTAACGGCTTCTCTCGCATTCTCAGGGCTTTCAGGATATATCTTCGCGGCGAAGTCTAAAGCCCTCCTCACGTGGTTGAACGCTTTTTTACGCAGCCGCCTCAACGCGTTCTTCCTCAACCGACGAACACTTATCAATACGATGTAAAGGTTACATTAGTGGTTTTATTGGAGAGTCTGGCCCTGCTTCTCGTCGAAGCAGCTCTCGAAACAGTTCCTGAAGAAATCCAAAACCATCCTGCTGTCGTCAACGATGCGAGGAGACGGGGGAAAAAACCCTCCCACATACTGCTTGACAGGTCATACCATCACTGGGCCATGAAAAAGCTGCAAGACAGCGAGAAACGTGGAAGACCCGACATAGTTCATTTCTCGCTCCTAGAGGCGTTAGGCTCGCCCCTCAACCTGAAAGGACTGCTTGAAACCTACGTCGTCACACGCGACAATTTCATAATCCACGTAAACCCAGCCGTCAGGCTTCCAAGGATATACGAGCGTTTCAAAGGCGTCTTCGAACAGCTCTTCGAAAACGGCGTAGTGCTGTCCAATTCCGGTGAGGAACTCTTGAGGCTTGAGAAAGGTTCGTTGGCCGCGCTTGTCGAAAGGTTGAAGCCGACAAAACGTATTCTGTTGACCGAAAAAACAGTCCCCCATACCCTCTCCAGCATTCAAACTCTAATAGATACGCCTAAACCTTTGGTGATGGTCGGCTGCTTCCCGCACGGCGACTTCTCGCCCGAGACAAAAAAGCTTGCTGACGTATGTGTCTCGTTGTATGAAAAGCCTCTCGAAGCATGGATTGTGGTATCGAGGGTTCTCTGCACGGCGGAGAAGGTTGTCGGCTAAGGGAAAGACTTAAACGTCAACCACGAGCTCTTCCGGCATGGTGAAACCTGCTCGGGTTAAAAAGGGTGTCGACATAGAGTATGACTACGTCGAAGACCTTGGGCAGGTTGTTAGAAGGGAGAGGGAGAAGCTAGGCCTTTCGCAGGCAGAGCTGGCAAACCTTGTTCAGACAAAGGAAACCATCATCAAGAAGATTGAGCAAGGCGAGTTCAACCCACCTCTCGACCTCGTCAAAAGGCTTGAGAAAGTGTTGAAAACAAACCTTTTGCAGGTGGTTGTCGAGGAGAGCCCGACCTTCAGGGCAGAGCCTCCTCCCCCAACATACACGCTTGAAGACATCCTCAAAAGGAAGCGGGAAAAGACGGGCTGAACTCCTGTCCTACTTTAATAGCTGGGATTCTGCCGAGACTATAGCGGCAAATGTCGTTGAAAAACAAAACCCTGAGCAGGTTTAAGCTCAACGGCGAGGCATATGCGTATTTTTCGCTGAAAAAGCTTGAGGAAGAAGGGGTGCTGCAGCTTTCAAAAACACCTTACAGCATCAGAATCCTCGTCGAGAATATTTTGAGGAATGTGGACGGCAGCATCATAGCCGACGAAGACGTACAAACAGCAGCCTCATACAAAAAAGGAGGTGAAAGAGAGATTCCTTTCAAGCCCACCCGTGTCCTGCTTCAGGACTTTACAGGAGTCCCCGCTCTGGTGGACCTAGCGGCCATGAGGTCTGCCATGCTGAGAATTGGCAGAGACCCGTCCAAGGTAAACCCCAGCATACCTGTAGACCTTGTGGTAGACCACTCGATTCAGGTGGATTACTTCGGCTTGCCTGAAGCTTTCTCGCTCAACCTGACGAAGGAGTTTGAAAGAAACGTTGAAAGGTATTCTTTCTTGAAGTGGGCTCAGCACGCATTTAAGAACTTTAGGGTTGTGCCGCCCGGCCGGGGCATAGTCCATCAGGTCAACCTCGAGTACTTGGCTAAGGTCGTAGACGTTAGGCAGGGTGAAGATGGTTTGATAGCTTTTCCCGACACAGTTCTCGGCACGGATTCCCACACACCTATGGTTAACGGTGTTGGCGTGCTGGGATGGGGTGTGGGTGGGATAGAGGCTGAGGCAGTGATGCTTGGGCAGCCATACTACATGCCCACACCCGCAGTAGTTGGTGTAAAACTTGTGAACGACCCTCCAGAGGGAACAACCGCAACAGACCTTGTTTTAACAATAACAGAGCTTCTGAGAAAACATGGCGTCGTAGGAAAGTTTGTCGAGTTCATCGGACCCAGCCTTTCAAAGCTGAGCGTGCCCGACAGAGCAACGATAGCCAACATGGCTCCCGAATACGGTGCCACAGTCGGCTATTTCCCAATCGACGAAGAAACCCTAAACTATCTGAGGCTGACGGGAAGGCCTGAGCACCACGTCAAGCTTGTCGAACATTACGCAAGGCTTCAGGGCTTGTTCTACGACCCTTCAACAACCCCTGAATACACAGAGCTCATCGAGCTGGATTTATCCACGGTCGAGCCTTCGATAGCCGGGCCAGCAAACCCAGAGGACAGGATATCTTTGCGTGAGGCGAAAAAGAAAGCTCAGGAGCTTATCAAAACATACCTGCAGCAGACGGGTGTGAAAACCCAGAGCACAGACAGCGCATGGTATTACGAGGGTGGAGGACCCCGTCCGCAGTCAAAGTCAGCAGCTGGGGTGGAGAAAGCTGACGAGGTAAGCCACGGGGCGGTTGTCATAGCGGCCATAACAAGCTGCACAAACACTTCCAACCCCTCTGTAATGGTTGGGGCTGGGCTGCTTGCGAAAAAAGCCGTTGAGAAAGGCCTTTCAACAAAACCCTACGTCAAAACAAGCCTAGCCCCAGGCTCTATGGCTGTCACAGAGTATCTTGTGAAGGCGGGGCTCATGCCCTATCTCGAGAATCTCGGCTACTATCTCGTAGGATACGGCTGCACCACATGCATAGGAAACAGCGGTCCTCTGCCTGAAAACGTGGCTGAGGCCATCAAGTCCAAAAACCTTTACACGGCTGCTGTTCTGAGCGGAAACAGGAACTTCGAGGGAAGGATTAACCCTCTTGTCAGAGCAAGCTTCCTCATGTCGCCCATGCTAGTAGTAGCCTACGGTATAGCGGGCCGCATCGATTTTGACATGCTCGCCGAGCCGCTGGGCTACACATCAGACGGAAAACCAGTCTACCTAAAAGACGTCTGGCCGAGCTTGGACGAGATTAAACAAGCTGTTGCGAAGGCGATAAGCCCTGAGGTTTTCATAAAGAAGTATGCGGATGTTTTGAAGGGCGAGGAGAGGTGGGAGGCTCTCAGAGCGCCGTCAGGAACGGTTTTCGAATGGGACCTCTCCTCAACATACATAAGGGAGCCGCCCTACTTCGAGGGCTTAAGCCTTCAGCCAGAGCCTGTAGACGACATAATCGGCGCAAGGGTTTTAGCGCTGCTGGGAGACAGGGTCACCACAGACCACATCTCCCCAGCTGGAGCCATACCGTCCAACAGCCCTGCGGGAAAATACTTGATTGAGAGGGGGGTGCCTCCCGCCGAGTTCAACACCTACGGAGCCCGCCGCGGCAACCATGAAGTCATGATTAGAGGGACGTTCGGTAACATAAGGCTCAAGAACTATCTGGTTGAGGGGAGGGAGGGCTGGTGGACGGTCCACCATCCGACAGGCGAGATAACAACGATATATGAGGCTGCGATGCGCTACGCTAGCGAGAAGACGCCCCTTATAATCTTGGCTGGAAAGATGTATGGGGCCGGCAGCTCACGGGACTGGGCTGCGAAGGGGACGCGTCTGCTGGGCGTGAGAGCCGTGATAGCGGAGAGCTTTGAAAGGATACACAGGAGCAACCTTGTTGGAATGGGTGTTCTTCCCCTCCAGTTTGAAGAGGGGCAGGGATGGCGTCAGCTGGGCTTGAAAGGGACGGAAACATACCACATCAAAGGAATCGCCGAAGGTCTCCGTCCAAAGAAGAAGCTCACCGTCAAAGCCGTCGACAGCAGCGGAAACGAGACATCGTTCACCGTGACAGCGCGTCTAGACACTGGAATAGAGGTGGAGTACTACAGGCATGGCGGCATCCTCCAGTATGTCCTGAGGCAGCTTATTCGTTAACTTTTTCAGCATAAAATGTTTACATTTAGGTGTAATAAACAATTCCGTCGATGGAGAAGAGTCAGGATAAGGAGCTTGAAGACATTGCAGCCGTCTTCTCAGCCTTGGGAAACCCTCTCCGCCTCAAGATTCTGTCAATAGTCTCGGCCAGCGACAGGCCGCTGCACATAAAAGCCGTCGCAAAAATCACAAAAACACGCTACACCCTAGCTTACAAACATGTTAAAACGCTCGAAAAAGCCGGTTTAATCACCATCTACGAGGTGGGTAGGTCCCGCGTCATAGCCCTAAAGTCGCCTACGCTCTTCGAGAAGGCGGTTGCTCTAGGCCAGGAGTTAATTGCAATGAAATAAGTTTACTTTTTAGTGAACTTAGCATTAACTTTTTGCAAATTTATATACAAGGATTTTTTATCTCATCAGCATGAAAAGTAGTAGAAAACTTGCAGGAGCGTCGTCGTTAGCTGCCCTGGCTTACGTGATGGGACTAGCTCCCGCCAGCATACCTTTCCCACTCCTGCCCTTCCTTCGGTTTGACTTGGCCGAGATACCCGACGTCCTATCCTTTCTAATCTTCGGCTGGAAATACGGTGTTGCGACGGCTTTAGCCCACTGGTATGCGCTTGTCTTGACCGCGACAGGTGCCTTTGCGCCTCCGCCGATACCGCAGCTAATGAAGCTGACAGCGGTGCTGGCCATGTTTCTCGGGGTATGGCTGGGTTTGAAGGCTTTGAGAAAGTTTGGCCGTGGAGGCGTTCTCTTGCCCATGGCGGCGGCCGTGCTCACCCGTGCGGGCGTAATGGCTCCGATAACCTTCGCCCTCTACTACCTGTTGTTTCCGTCGGTTTACCTGCCTTTTGGACGCAGAGTCCTCACAGCCGCTGGCTACGTAGTTGACTCCAACCTGACTGTTGCTTTGCTCGTGACGGGGTTGACCGCGCTATTCAACGCCATAGCCAGCGCCTTCCTAATCCCCCTGTGTTTCTCCATTGTCAACGCGTTGCGTCGGGCGCTTGGACCCCGTATAACGGTGGCTGAGGCTGTCTGACCCCCCTCCCCCCTGCGCCGCGGCCTCCACAGTTTATAACCTTCAGAAAAACACAGCTCGGCAGGGAGATGGTGTCTAAGAAAACGGCTGAAAAAGAGCTGGATGTCTTCGACCTCCAGAGCGTTGAGGGAGTTGGTAAGGCGACGGAGGAAAAGCTCAACGCCGCTGGAATAACCAGCGTCCTAGACCTGGCCGCAGCCACGCCCCGAGAGCTTGTTGAGATAGGGTTGAGCGCTGAGAAGGCTGAGGAGCTCTGCCTCAAGGCTAGGCTGCTGCTCATCGAGAGCGGCTTCCTCGACAGAGAGTTCATCCCCGCAACTGAGGTTTTGGAGAGGAGGAAGGCGATGCAAAGGGTGACCACTGGTTCTAAGGCCTTGGACTCCATGCTGGGCGGAGGTGTGGAGACGCAGGCGATAACCGAGCTGATAGGCGAGTATGGAAGCGGAAAGACACAGATATGCCATACATTATGCGTGACGGCTCAGCTTCCACGGGAGCAGGGAGGTCTTGAAGGCACGGCAATATACATCGACACGGAGGCGACGTTCAGGCCTGAAAGAATAAGCCAGATAGCGGAGGCACGGGGCTTAGACCCTCAGAAGGTTTTGGAAAACGTCATCTTCGCCAGCGTATACAACTCCAGCCATCTCCAGCTCACCGTGAAAGAGCTGGGAAAGTACATCGAGAAATACAGGGCGAAGCTTGTGGTGGTGGACTCTGTCATATCGCATTTTAGGGCTGAGTATGTGGGCCGCGGCACGTTGGCTGAGAGACAGCAGAGGCTTAACGACCTTCTTCACAGGTTGCTTCGGACTGCTCAGATGCACAACATCGCCGTCGTCGTCACAAACCAGGTGCAGGCCAACCCCGACCAGTTCTTCGGCGACCCCAACAAACCCAGCGGAGGCCATATCCTAGCCCACAGCAGCACGTACAGGATATTCCTCCGTCGAGCGGCCAACAACACCCGCCTGGCCAAAATCATCGACAGCCCCTACCACCCGCCCACGGCCGAAGCATACTTCAAAATCACTGAGAAGGGCGTCGAAGACCTTCAGGAAGGGAAGTGAATTACTCGTTTTTGAGTGTTGGCGTGAAACAAGCAGTCGCGGAGAAGAATTACTTCTTTAAATCCTGCAATACATACAACATCACGCGAGAGAGTATCTTTTTCTGGCTGTAGTAATTTTTACGCTAGCCCCGTTTCAGGCGCTGTCTCATGAGGCTTTCAAAGTATGGCTTCTACGGCGCAGTTGACAGCAGGAACTGTGTGATGAAGCCTGCGAACGTTGTTGTGGACGGCGGGGTTTACGGCTTTCTCACTACGGCGAACCCTCGAGCTTACTTCTACGTGGAGTTCAAGACGGTCAGGGCTCCGTTCGAGCTTTTATTCAAATGGGTGGATACTGAAGGAAAACCACGGAGATCCCATCGAGGAACACCCAACAGGGCGTCTTCAACAACTACTGTGTCTGGACATCGATGGCGATTGACTATAACCAACCCTTAGGCGTGTGGCAAGTGGTCCTGCTTTACAACAACCGCGAAATATTAGAGGCGTCTTTTGTTCTCCAAACACCTCAGAACGTCATCAACCGCATAACTTCGCTTGTGGAGGAGAACGAGGAGCTGGCTTGGAGGCTTGAGAAGTCCGAGGCGGAGGCGGAGACGCTGAATGAAAACCTGGCCAAGGCCCGGTCCCTGCTGCAGCAGCTCGAGACGTAGAACAGCAAGCTTCAGACAAGCGTCAACGAATTCAGGAACAGCTTGTCCAAGACAACCGGAGAACTTCAGCAAGCACAGTCGGAGAACAAGAAACTTGCTGAGCAGCTCACGCAGGAAGTCAGCAAAACCGCAAGCATGGAACAGCAGCGCCTGATACTCATAGCAGCCGCCGTGGTCGCTGCAGCGGCCGGAGCAGTTGCAGCGGTGTTAGGAAGGCGGGGCAGTGGTTTACCGCCATCTCATCCGCCTTAAACCTCCTTTTTTACGGGATTACTCTTAGGCTACTGGTATCTCTTCATCTTTACTATGTGGACGGGCTCGTTGACCAGTCCGTAGGTAAGCACGAAAGTGTCTCCCTGTTCGGCGATTCCTTTCGCCTCGAGCGTCTGCTCCAGCTTCTCAAGCCCGTCGGCGTAGCTCTGGGCATCGATCTCCAGCGGGACAACACCCCACATCAACTGAAGCCGTGGAAGCACGTGCCTGTTGGGCGTGGCTGCTATAACACCTCCCACGGGCTTGAACCTGGCGATTCTCCTAGCCATGTGCCCGTTCATCGTGAATATGGCGATCTTAGCCGCAAGCGACTCGGCCAAGTTGACCACGGCTAAGGCGAACCTGTCTGTGACCTCTGAATCCGGTGGAATGGTCCTCCTCAGCCTCGTCCCCTTCTCATAAGTCTCGGCTATGTTTGACAGCCACTGTATGGACTCCAATGGATATTGGCCGACAGCCGTCTCAGCCGTGAGCATGAGGACGTCGACTCCGTCCTCCACGCAGGACATCACGTCGACTATCTCGCTTCTCGAGGGAACGGGTTCGTTGACCATCGTTCCTAGCAGCTGGGTGGCCACTATGACGGGCTTGCATGCGTTGTACGCCGCCTCTATGATTGTTTTCTGCAGCTTAGGGACGAGCTCGAGCGGGAAGTGCATGCCCAAGTCTCCACGGGCGATAAGGACTGCGTCTGATTTCTCGCATATTTTGTCGATGTTCTGGACGGCGGACGGGGTCTCCACCTTGGCTATCAACCCCATCTTCGAACCTTCAGCCTCCAAGTAGGATCTGACGGAATGTATTTCCTCCGCGTCTCTGACGAAGCTTAAACCTACGAAGTCCATACCAAGCTCCACCGCTGTTTCAAGCTCCCGACGACTGGCTTCAAGATAATCGGGTGACGCTACTTCCTTGCCTTTGATGACGATAGATTTGTTGGGCGACAGAGTGACCTGGCGGATGGCTTCGGCTGTGATTGAAGTTTCTTTTTTCGCGATGACCTTCAGCATGACACGTCCGTCGTCTGCGACCAGCATGTCGCCTACTTCGACGGTTTTAAAGAACTGGGGGTAGGGGAGTTTGATGTCAGAATCGAGGTTGAATTCGACTGTCTCGCCGATGTTAAACGACACCGGTTTCGCAAGGCCTGCAACTCTCACGGAGCCTGCCTTTAAATCACCCACCAAAACAACGTTGCACCCGGCCTTTTTAGCTGCCGACCTAACGTCTTCCGCAAGCTGCCGCCATAGAGCCGGGTCGCCGTGGCTGAAGTTTATCCGGAAAATTCTGCAGCCGAGAGAAATGGCTTTGACGATTTCTTCGACGGTTGACAGTGAGGGGCCTAGGGTGCAGGCTAGCTTGGTCTTCACATAACCCATAACTAACACCAGCGTAAAATACTTGACCCGCGCCCTTTCAGCCCAGCCTTCTTCGTTTCCGCAGGTTTTACAAGCCATACACCCCTCCAGTTACCTCTAGCAACCCAACCTAGCACAGAGCTGAAGGGCTGTCGAGGACCCTCGACAGCCTGTAAGGATTTGTAGGGGCGGTTAACGTTTGTAGGCGATGGTCAAGGTAAGCGTCGCCGTCGAAGGCGACAAAACACTTACAACATATCTCGAGGTCGCGTCACAGATGGATGGACGTGGTTTTTACTCGCTGCAATTCTACGAGCACGTGCCATACAGGCCTGCGTGGGCGCTTGCTTTCAGCGTTGCATATCATGTAAGAATGCTTAAGCTGGGGCCTGTGACAGTTCCCGCGAGGTTGTACAGTCCGAAAGCCAACGCACGCTTCCTAGCTTTGTTGGATGCGATTTCTCCGGGGGGTGTTTTAGGTGTTTCACGTGGAGCTTACATGGATGGAGAGAAGGCACGGCTACGTGAGGTTGTCGAAACCGTGGAAAAAATTGTCGACGAATACCGCAGGATAACTTGGTCCACGGGCGGAGAGCCGGAGATATATGTGGGAACCAGCGGGCCGCTGCTAGCGAAAACCGCTGCATCGTGCCAGGCAGTCAAAGCGATTGTTGTAGACAACCTTGCAAACCCCGACTACGTGAGAAGGCTGCGTCAGGTCATAGACCAAGCCGGTAGGAGAGACCTGCAGCTCGTAGCAAGACCGTTCACATGCATTTCTGTGAACGGGGAAGATGTTGAGACAGAGTGTTTGAAGGAGTTGAAGAAATATCTCCCAGACCTTGTCGGGGACTCCCCTATGGTTGCAGCCGCTGGCTTGAGGTATGAAGAGCTAAGGTCGGACGACCCGGAGAATGAAAGGAAAATGCTGGAAAGCTTTGCGGTTTGCGGCGACGTAGAACAGGTTTTGGAGAAGACGGCCAAGCTCGTCGAGGCTGGAGCCGACCATATATGCTACGGCCATCCGCTGTCTAACCAACCTGTTGAAGCCGTCAAGCTGATTGCGGGGAAAATAATCCCATATTTTGCTGGAAGAGGCTAACCCATTTGAAAGCTATGTGAGCGCTTTTCAAACACAACTGGGTCCAGTTGTTCACGTGCTGTCGAAGTTATCTACCTGTTGGTACGCAGGCCGTCCTACGACCGCTACCGGGAGAAAGTTGTTTTGATGAGATTCCATACGTTGAATGGAGTGAGCCTTGAGCTTGTTATCTCAACGCCTAAGGGCTTTAGGGCGTCGTTGACCGCGTTAGCAATCAAAACCGGCATCAGTATCGTCCCGCCCTCGCCTGAACCTTTCGCGCCGATGACGGTGAAGGGTGATGGTATCTCAACGTGGTCCAGCGTAATTTCCGGAACCTCGGCAGCGGATATGGGAAGGTAGTCTACGAAGGTTGACGTGAGAAGGTTGCCGTCCAAGTCGTATTCGAAACCTTCCAGCAACGCTCCGCCGAGACCGTTTACCAAAGCGCCATTGACCTGACCCTCCAAAATCAACGGGTTGATGGCTCGTCCAGAGTCGTGGACGACGACCAAGCGTTTCACTTCTATCGCCCCGGTCGAGCCGTCCACCAAAACTGCGGCCACACCTGCTAGGAAGGCGTATGAGGAGCAGAGGTTGCCTCTGAGGTCGTCGCCAACCGTGCCGCTGTACGGGAAGTGGTATGTGTAGTAGGCTTCAAGGCCTGCGTCAACGTCGGGAGGAAGGTCGCCTATCCTCGTGTGAGCAATCCTAGCCACTTCCTTGAACGAGATGCTCGTCTCAGGATGGCCTCTTACACACAGTTTCCCGTCCTCAACCGTCAGGTCAGCAGGGTTGACCTCAAGCCTGTGAGCTGCTATCTCCAGCATCTTCTGCCTAACCCTCATCGCGGCGCCGACCAACGCTCCCACACCTATCTGGGAGAAACGGCTGGCGTAGGTTCCCGAGCCTGAAGCGCTGTATGGATGAGCATCGCTGTCGAACCCTGGCATGACGGTCACGTCGTCGGGGGTGACACCAAGCACGTCAGCCACTATCTGAGCCGCGACGGTCTCATGTCCCTGGCCTTGTGGAACAGTCCCCATAGCCACCAACACCGAGCCGTCGGGCAGGACTCTGACTGATGCGGATTCAGCCATGGACGCGTAGCCAGCCACGTGTCTCGGGTCTCCACCCCACAGCCTTGCAAAGCCGAAGGCCGTCGCACCCCCCTCCACAACTGTGGCTACGCCCACCCCCATCAACAACCCCTTCTCCCTAAGCCTCGCCTGCTCAATCCTCAGCTGCTCATATCCCGCCAGCTCCATCGCCCTCTTCAACACGGCTGGATAGTCTCCGCCGTCGTAAAGCGATCCTACGGGCGTAGTGTAAGGCATCTGACCCGGAGTTATCATGTTAGCCATCCTAATCTCCGCCGGGTCCCTTCCCAGCTCGTTGGCCACCTTGTCAACCATTCTTTCCAGCGTGAAGCTGGCGTGCTGCTGGCCGTATCCTCTGTTAGGGCCTGTCGGGCAGGTGTTGGTGAAGACGCCGACCGCGTCTATCTCGACCGACCGTATTCTGTAGGGACCGGTTATAGAGGGAAAAGCTCTTGTCACGTTCTGAGGGTCTGGATGTCTAAGGTATGCGCCGAAGTTGTCGAAAACTTTCATCCTCACGGAAAGAATCTCGCCGTCCGCCCTGTAAGCCACCTCGGCCTCTGACAGCCTGTCAGGAGAATGCATCAGCGCTTGAAAGTCCTCCGACCTCGCCGCAACATACTTGACAGTTTTTCCGGTAATCATCGCAGCGACTGCCACGAGCGCGGTGTAAGGGTAAACGCTCTGCTTGTTCCCAAACCCACCGCCCAAGTCAGGTATCGTGATGGTTATTTTGCTGGATGGTATTCCCAGAACCCGCGAATATCTCGCATGGTACATGGGCGCCTGTTGATGCTGGTCGTATATCGTCAGCTTACCTGAGTGAACATCGTACTGCGCCGCTACCGCTGTAGGCTCCAACGGCGCAGATATGAACCTGTGGAAGTAATATCTGCCTTTAGCCGTTCTCTCGGCCTTGCTGAAGTCGCCTTCGACGTCGCCGTAAACATATCTCTTCTTCCACGCGATATTGTTCTCAAATCCTTCATGCAGCAGAGGCGCACCGGGGGATAAAGCGTCTTCTATCCTAACTACAGGGTTGAGCGGTTGATAGTCAACTTCAACGAGGTCGGCGGCGTCAGACGCCACATATCTGTCCTCCGCCACAACCATCGCAACCGGCTCACCCAAATACCGTATCCTATCAACAGCCATTCCATAGTATGGAGGCGTTGGAATGAGATGAGGCCATGGCTTCATCAAGCCAGCAACATCCTTCCCAGTAAGAACCAGCTTTACGCCAGGTAGTTTTGAAGACTTTGAGGCATCTACCGATTTTATCACCGCGTGCGCGGTCCTAGACCGGGCGAAAGCAACATACAGCGGGTTGTTCAGCTTGATGTCGTCGACGAACCTGCCGTTGCCCGTTATGAACCTATGGTCTTCCTTTCTCTTTAACGGCTTTCCAATCCACTTGAAGTTCACTTGACGGGCTATCTGGTGCAGTTTCTGGGGATGAAGTGACAAGGCAGTGTCCCCTTACGTCCTGCCGCTGGTTGTCCTTGCGCGCTGGAGTTCGCCGTAGCCGTATTTCTCCCTGGCTTCAGCCAGCGGCACCCCCCTCTTAACCTCCTCGAGTATCTTGCTCTCTTTCTCATAAACGTCGAGCGCGGCTTGCAGAATCTCCTCGGCCTTCTCCTGCGGAACCACGACGACGCCGCTGTCGTCGGCGACAATTATGTCGCCAGGTTTCACCAACACGCCAGCTATGTTCACCGGCTCGTTAATCCCCGCGAGCTGAACCCTGTCCTTGCCCGTCATCATGAACCTCCCCCTGCTGAACACAGGATATCTTAGAGCTCTGATAACGTCGACGTCTCTGCAGACGCCGTCTATGACCGTCCCCCTGATGCCCATGTCCCGAGCCCTAGCTGAGAGAAGCCCACCCCAGACAGTGCAGTAGGTTCTGCCACCGTTATCTATCACGACGACGTCGCCGGGCTGGGCCTTATCCACATACGTAACCCAGGGCTTGAGCTCAACCTGGCTGGCGGGAATGAACCTTACAGTGAAAGCTGTACCCGCTATCCTGACGTCGTCTACGATTGGAACTATTCCCTCCAAACCTCCCTTTATCTTGAACCTGTCTAAGGCGTCGGAGACGTTTGAAGTGGGAATTTTGCTGAACTGGTCGACAATCTTTTTATCGACCATGAGATTTTCGCTAGCAACCATTTTTTATGTTTGATTGTTTGAGTTGGGACAGTCGGTTACGAAGCTTTATATACCACTCGGAAAATCAGGTTGTCCGTGTGTGGCGATTACAACCCTACAATCGTCACAAAAGTGGAAAGACCGCCCCGCAACATCATCGATGAGTTTAAGAACCTTTCCACACCCAACGTCTCCGACGCGTTGGAAAGGAATCGTGTTAACGGTGTTGTGGAAAACCTACGTCCGATGGTTTCCGGGGTAAGAATCGCAGGTCCTGCTATAACCGTGAGATACGTCCCGTTGTCGCCGGGTGAGGAGGGGACTAAAGAGGACATAGGAGACTACCTGTTCGAGATAGCCCAGCAGGGAGACGTGATAGTTATCGACAACGGCGGCGTAACCA
>Ga0209289_100238_pt1 | contig 32682 bp, 34 predicted proteins | sample GXS110809BmetaG_FD_184121 | JGI IMG/M metagenome (GOLD analysis project Ga0209289, IMG submission 184121) | Hot spring microbial communities from Gongxiaoshe hot spring, China to study Microbial Dark Matter (Phase II) - GXS 110809B (SPAdes)... ...
AAAAATTTAACAATGAGCAATGGAGGCGATGAGATATGAAGCACCTAAAAAAGCACATTATAATAATTTTCCTTATCTTCCCAGTTTTTCTTTTAGCTCAATCACTTAAAAATTACTTTGACGAGTTTGATAATCACTGTCGCAATGTGCGTGGATATGCAGGGGCTTTAAAAGCCGAAATTGAAAGGGAAAACGCAATTATCCCAGATGTAGCAAAAAAGTATGTTGAAAAAGTTGGCGAATGCCTTGCAGATGTGAGGGAGTCATATGCTAAATTAAAAAAATCACTGAACCAGAAACAACTTGAAATGGTTGGAGGAAATATTAAATATCTTGATGAATATTGCAAGAGAGCTGACCTACATTACAGGAATTTAACGGATGAGCTTAAAAAGCCAGATCCGAAACCAGAAAGGGTAAGGGAATTCGCAATTGCAATTTATAATGAACTTAGAAAAGCAAGTCAAGAAGTAAAATTGATGAAAGAAAGACTTGGTGTAAAGTGAGCTGGTTGGACGGTTGGGAAGTTCAAATTGTGGTCTAGAATTTGTAATGTGATTTTAAGTTAAAGATTGAATTGTTTTGAATGAATAGGGTTATGAAAGTGCGGGGTTGACTTTAAAGTTTAAAGATGTTATATTTGCTTTTGAATGATTAAATTCAAAATTTGAAAATCTTATGAAAGAGATAATAACGAAAGCAATAAAGAAAGTTACACTTGAACTTATTTATGAGGTTGTGGATGAAAGGACGAAAAGCATACTTGAAGTTGTAAATGAGATAAAGCGAAGGCAAGAAGAGGATTTCAGATATCTTAACGATAAAATAGATACGCAGGTAAACCAGTTAAGGCAGGAGATGGGACAATTAAGACAAGAAATGGCTCAACTCAGTCAGAAGATTGATACTCAAATAGCCCAGCTCAATCAAAAAATAGATTCCCAGATAGCCCAGCTTAACCAAAAAATAGATTCCCAAATAGCTCAGCTTAATCAAAAAATAGACTCCCAGATAGCCCAGCTCAACCAGCGGATAGATACTGTTATTCAGCTTCTCATTGATTTAAAAAAATGACTCTCCGAGTTTTTAAATAAAAAACTAAAGCAAAATGAAACTTAGAATTTTTCTTTTTTCAATTCTCTCATTATCCCTTTCGTTTTCACAGCCTGCTTTAAATCGCAATCCAAATGTGGTTGAGATAATTGAAAAAATTTCTCCAGACAGCATCAAAAAGAAGATTGAAAAACTTGTAAGTTTTCACACTCGCCATTCGCTTTCAGATACAGTCAGTCCAGCTCGGGGTATTGGTGCAGCTCGCAGGTGGATCAAATCAGAACTTGAAAGATACAGCAAAGAAAGCGGTGGAAAGTTAAAGGTTGAATTTGATGAGTTTATTGCTCCACCAGGTCCAAGGGTTCCTAAACCAACTAAAATGGTGAATGTGGTTGCTACGCTCCCAGGGAAAGTTTACAAGGATAAGGTTTATATTGTAAGTGCTCATTATGATTCAAGAGCTGGAGATGTACTTGATTCAACGGGTTTCGCCCCCGGGGCAAATGATGATGGAAGTGGAACAGCTGCGGTGCTTGAACTTGCTAGAGTTTTAAGCAAATATGAGTTTGATTTTACGATAATGTTTGTTCTTTTTGCGGGCGAAGAACAAGGTTTGCTTGGGAGCAGACATCTTGCAAAAAAACTTAAAGATTCTGGAATTGTAATCCTCGGGGTTTTAAATAATGACATAATTGGTAATGTAGAAGGTGGAAATGGAATTATAGATAACACGCAAGTTAGAATCTTTTCAGAGGGATTACCGCTTATAAGAGATGAAAATACACTGCGATTAATTGCACAAACTGGACTTGAAAATGATTCACCTTCAAGACAGCTTGCAAGATATGTAAAGGATGTTGCGGAAAGATATCTTGACAACTTTAAAGTTAAATTAATTTTCAGACGGGATAGATTTTTGCGTGGTGGTGACCATATATCTTTTAATGAGCAAGGTTTTCCTGCGATAAGGATAAGTGAAATGAATGAAAATTACACCAGACAACATCAAAATGTTAGGATTGAGAAAGGGATAAAGTATGGGGATATTCCCGAGTTTGTTGATTATGAATACTGTGCAAATGTCGCAAGGGTAAATGCAATAGCTATTTATCATCTTGCAAATGCCCCGCTTCCACCGCAGAATCCAATTATAAAGGTCAGCGAGCTTGAGTATGATACAACTTTAAAATGGGAATTGAGCGATGAAGAAGACCTCGCTGGTTATAACATTTGTATCAGGGAAACGACATCGCCAGTGTGGGAAAAGAAAATTTTCGTTGGTAAAGTTAATGAGTTTACATTGAAAAATGTTTCAAAAGATAACTTTATATTTGGGATTCAATCTGTTGATTTAGATGGAAACGAAAGTTTGATTGTCATACCAAACCCTGCAAGGTAAGTTAAAACACGGGTGGGGTGAAGAGTAGAAGAATTTCTGATGTGTCTTTTGATGAATTTGAAATTTTGAGATTCCAAAGAGAATTATTTTGTTGAGAGCTCGTTTTTATGGAAATGGAAAAACTTTCATTTTGTAAAACTTTAAATTTTTGCTCATGGAGCTGGATCTCAATCGCTCCATTTAAAACTGTTCCTTGAATTTTAAAATCAACCGTAAATTCTTCATCAAATGTTGAGCCTTCGGAAAGCGTAACTTTGACAAGTTCAATCCCTCGGGATGCATCCGTTGGTATCAAAATTTGAATTGTAACCGTTTTATCTTCATTGTAAAGTTTAAAGGGGGATTTGTAAATTCGTGGAATGGACGCATTCTCAGAGAATGTGCCTTCATCGTCAAGGATTTTTGAGAAAAAACTTGATAATGTTTCGTCAAATCCATAAAGCAGAATTCTTCTTAAAATTTTATAATTGAGACTTCTCTTGCCGTTTTCAATCAAGGAAATATACGAAGGTGCATATCCTGTTGCTTCGGCTATTTCGGCGATTTTTTTATCAGTAGATAATCTCAAAGCTTTCAACTGCCGAGCGATGAATTCATTGTCAAGTTCGGGCAGTTTCAAAACTTTCATATTTCGTGCTTGTGATTTTATAGTGTGTTAAACCCCAGTATATCTCCCTTATGGAAACTTTTATAATCGCCTCAATAGGAATTGCGATAAGCATTCCAAATAATCCGAACAGTTCTCCAAAGATCAAAAGCACAAAGACAACCTCAACGGGATGCATCCCGACGGAATGTGAATAAACAAGTGGTTGAACCACGAGGTCATCAATTAAGTGGACTATTACAAACATTATGACCAGTGGGAGTATCATTCTCCCGTCCCCAAACTGGACGACTGAAATTAACAAAGCTGGAACAGCACCAACGAAAGCACCAAGATAAGGGACAAAACTTGCAATTCCAGCGATCAAACCAATCACAAACGCAAACTTAATCCCGAGAATTGCAGAACCAATCGCAGACATAATCCCAAGAGCGGTTGCTTCAAGAACGAGTCCACGAATATAGCCAGTTATCTGTGCTTCAATCTTATCAAGGACATTTAATCCCATTTCAAAGTATTTGTTTGGTATTGCTCTTATGATTTTCTTCTTAAATCTTTCCCCATCTTTCAGAATGAAAAATGCAACAAATGGAGCAAGTAAAAGTTCAAATATAGTTGTTATAGCTGAAGTTAACGCTTGAGCTGCTTTAATTGAATACTCCGCAACGAGAGCTTTAGCTTTATGTTCAAGGTCAAGCCCTTTGAGGATTGGGATTTTCTCCTTGAGATTTTGAATTGCGCTGGCAATTATAACATCAAGTGGAACTTTTTGAAGTTGCTCGGCGAGCGTTTTAAGTTGGTTCGTGAATGTGGGGATTAGAAAGATGATTGTAAAAATAAGCATAAGTAATAAGCTTGCAAATACAACCATTATAGCCACGGTTCTCTTTAATCCCAGACTTTCAAAATATATTACCAATGGGTTTAGCGCAACTGATAGAAAAATTGACAAAATCACAATGAGTGAAATATGAATAGCGATTGAAGCAATCCACACAGTTAAAAGCACAAGCGTCGGTATGCCGATGAAAACAAGAACTCCCCGTCTGAATGATATTTTCTCGTTCATATTTTTGTTCTCGTTAATTTTCAAATTCAAGATCATTAAAAATTTCTCTCATCACCCGATTTATAACATCCCAGCTAAATCCACGCCTTGCCAGAAATTCGTAGATTTTCCTTTTCTGTTCGTTTTTTGCTCTTTTTTTCTTCTTTGATGATTTTATCTGTTTTAATTTTTGATTTGCGAGTTCAAGAGCTATTTCAAATTCATCAACTATATTCTCTCTTTCTGATAAAACTTGTTCAATGATGTCGTTTGAAATTCCCTTTGCAAGCAATGCTTGTTTAAGAGCAACTTTGCCAAGTGTTTTTGACTTAATACGATCAAAAACAAAATTTCTTGCATATTCAAGATCATTTATAAAACCATAATTTTTTATCTCCTGAACCACTTTTGAAATCACATTTTTATCAAATCCCTTTTGCCTAAGTCGTTCTTCAACCTCTTTTTGTGTCCTTGGTTTATGGCTTAAAAATTTATATGCGGTCTCTTTAGCAGAAATTAATTCAGATGAGGATTTAATTTCTGCGATTTGTTCTTCCGTTAGTTGTTTTCCAGTTTTGATTTTGAATTTGATGATGAAGTCAATGTAGGATAAAATCTCACGCCCATCGTTCAGGTAAATAAAGTACCATTCTTTTGTTCTTTTTTTTCGTTTTAAACCTATTACGATGGGCATCTTTTAAACTTTTACTTTACCTCTTTCTTCCTGATTTTGGCTCTGGTTGTGTTTCTTCGGCAACTTCCTCTGATTCAGTTAATTTTTGTTCGGTTGATTCGGGCAAAAGTCCAAGTTTTTCCCGCACAAGATATTCAACTTCCTTTAAAATGTTTTCATTTTCGGTGAAGAATTTTTTAACAGCATCTCTTCCTTGTCCAATTCGTTCATCTTTATATGAATACCATGAACCGCTTTTTTGAATTATCCCAAGGTTAACGGCGGTGTCAAGTAAATCGTTAATTTTTGAAATCCCTTCATTGTAAATTATGTCAAATTCTGCCTCTTTAAACGGCGGAGCAACTTTATTTTTCACAACTCTAACTCTGACCCGATTCCCGATTATCTCTTGTCCTTCTTTTATCACATCAACTTTTCTTATATCAAGGCGAACCGCTGCATAAAACTTCAATGCATATCCACCTGTTGTCGTCTCTGGATTTCCAAACATAACCCCGATTTTACTTCTGAGTTGATTTGTGAAGATGACACTTGTATTGGATTTACTGATAGCTGATGCAAGTTTTCTTAAAGCCTGGGACATAAGCCGTGCCTGTGCACCCATTGTTGCGTCTCCCATTTCGCCTTCAACTTCAGCTCTTGGGACAAGAGCAGCAACCGAATCAATCACAACAACATCAATTGCACCACTTCTTACGAGTGCTTCAACTATTTCAAGAGCCTGTTCTCCGAATTCAGGCTGAGAAAGGAGCAGGTTGCTTACATCAACGCCAAGTCGTTTGGCATAGTTTAAATCAAGTGCATGTTCAGCATCAATAAATGCAGCAAGTCCGCCTCTTTTTTGAGCTTCGGCAATTATGTGAAGACAGAGGGTTGTCTTACCGGACGCTTCGGGACCGAAAATTTCGGTTATTCTCCCTCTCGGAACTCCACCGATTCCAATTGCTGCATCAAGTGAGATTGAGCCAGTTGGGATCGCTTCAACTCTTGCAATTGGACCTTCGCCCAGACGCATTATAGCTCCCTTACCATATTCCTTCTCAATTTGTTGGATCGTTGTTTGAAGTATTTTTAACTTTTCATTTCTGTCAACCGCCATTTTAAATCACTCCTTTTATAGTTTAATTTTTCTTAAAACCGTATAAACTGAACCCGTCGGTTTAAGGTCGCTTTTCATTATAAGAACTTCCGCAACTTCACCTGTCCTTGTTTCAAAATTAATACTTTCCATCTTTTTAATCAAGCCAGATATGTTCTTTGGATTTTTAACTCTGCCAAGCGTTATGTGTGGGTGATACTCTTTGTCTTCTTTTTCAAATCCAAGTTCATTCATTTTTTCCTCAACTATTTTTTGAAGTTCAAAGAGTTTCCCGCTTGGGTCCTCACAGCCGATCCATATAACTCTCGGATGTTTCATATCAGGGAAACATCCTAATCCTTTATAAATAACTGAAAAATTCCCAAAACCGTTTAGTCTTTCGTTCAAGGTATCATAAATTAAATCAATTGCTTCTTCGTTTACATCGCCAAGAAATTTCAAAGTTATATGAAATTTTTCTTTTTCTTCCCATTTAACTCCCTCACCTGCTGATTTCATAAGTTCCTTTTCAAGTTCAAAAATTTCATCTTTAATTTTTTCAGGGACATCAATTGCGATGAATGTTCTTATTTTCATATTTCAATTCCAAGTAATTTTCTTCTTAAAATTTCAAGCGCCATTTGCGATGCTCTTTGTTTATTTTCAAGCCGATTATCACCGAATCTAAATTCTTTTGCAAATGTTTCATTTTTATCAGAATAACCTATCCAAACGAGCCCAACTGGTTTTGTTGGTGTTGCCCCTGTTGGACCTGCTATCCCGGTGGTTGATATTCCGATATCAGCTCCAGAAATTTTTCTAACACCTTCAGCCATTGCTTCTGCAACTTCGCGGCTTACAGCGCCGTAAATTTTTATAAGTTCTTCGGGAACGCCAAGTATTTGAATTTTTGCCTCGTTGCTATATGCAACAATTCCACGCTCAAAGTATCTTGAACTTCCCGGTATGTTTGTGATCCTATCTGCGATCAACCCACCTGTGCATGATTCAGCAACGGCAAGTTTCAAGCCTTTTTGAGCTAATAGTTTGCCGACAACTTCTTCAAGTTCCTCATCGTCAACGCCATAAATATATTTCCCGATTTTGGTTTTGATTTTCTCTTCAGCCTCATTGATAATCTTTTCAGCTTCGCTTGAATTCTTTGCTTTAACTGTTATTCTGATTTTAACTCCAAGAGCTGATGGTAAAAACGCAACTTTACAGAATTTCTCAATTTCTGCAACCGTATCTTTTAATTTTTCATAAAGATGTGATTCGGGGATTCCCGCTGTTTTCAGCACCCTTTGCTTTATAACATTTTCTCCAGATTTTGGAGCAAGGTAATTTATCACGAAGTTTTCCATCATTCCCATCATCTCTTTCGGGACCCCGGGCATCACTATGACAATTTTCCCTCCCTCCTCAAATAAAAATCCCGGCGCGGTTCCCCAGTAGTTATTTATTATTTTAGCCTTCTCCGGAACAAATGCTTGTGATTTGTTCGCCTCGTTTATTTGATTTATCCCACGTTTTGCGAGAAATTCTTTAACTTGATTCAAAACTTCCTCACTGAATACAAGTCTGGTGTTGAATAATTTACAAATTGCATTTTTAGTTACATCATCATGGGTTGGTCCAAGTCCGCCGGTTAAAATTATAACCTCAAAGTTATCAAGAGCATATTTTAATTCATCAATTATTTCCTTTTCAACATCTCCAACCGAGACGATTCTTGCAACGCTTATCCCAATTTCAGAGAGTTTTTTCCCGATGTAGCTTGCGTTTGTGTTTATCACCTGCCCGATGAGAAGTTCATCCCCTATAGTTATTATTTCAGCTCGCATTTTTCAACTTATGTTTTATTTCAAAAATAGATTTAAAATGACTTGAGTTAAGATATTTGCATAAATTCCTGCGACGACATCATCCATCATGATCCCGAAACCACCTTTCATACGGTCAAATCCCCTTGCGGGCGGAGGTTTTATAACGTCCATGGCTCTGAAAACTAAAAAAGCGATAAAAACATTTAAAATTTTTTTCTCAATGAATAAAAGAGAAAGCCACATTCCGACGATTTCATCAACGACAACGATTTTAGGGTCATGCCCATCTCGCTGTTCAAATCTTGATGATGTGAAAATCCCAAGGACAAAAAAAATTAAAAGCGCAATTAAAATTTGAAAATTTGATCTTAAAAAGACCCAGTAAATTAAAACTGCAACCAAGCTCCCTGCTGTCCCCGGTGCGATTGGTAAGTATCCGGAAAAAAATCCAGTCGCAACGAGTTTTGAAAAAAGCGAAATTTTATATTGATTCCGAAGCTCTTTTTCCCGCTGGGACATAGAAAGTTTTGATTATTTTCCAATTGTCGCAAAGATAAACGACACCAGTCCACAAAGTTAACACTGTTACAAAAAGCATAAGCCAATATATCAAAGTTGGATGTAAAATTGAAAGTTCAAGATTTATACCTTCAAAACTTAGATTTAGCACATAAGCAAAGAGAAGATAATAAATGAAAATCATTTGAATAAATGTTTTTGCCTTTGCACTTTTCGTGGTTATAACTGGTTTATTTTTAAGCTCTGCGTATGACCTTAAAAGTGTTATAAGTATATCCCTGATGACTATTATTACAACCATCCATGTTTCCACGAGATGAAGCGAGGCAAAGGAAATAAAAGCGGATGAGGTTAAAATTTTATCCGCAAGTGGATCAAGAAACCTTCCCCATTGCGTCGTATATCCAAATTTCCTCGCAATCCAACCATCATACCAATCGGTAAGTGCAGCGATAACATAAACTAAAAGTGAAATTTGCTTGAAGGATATATTTTCAGAGACAAGTAAAACAACGAAGATCGGGGTAAGGACGATCCGTAAAATTGTTAATTGATTTGGTAATGTCATTTTTATTGCGACTTTATTCACGACCTGATTTTAAGTTAATAACTGTTTCAATTAAATTCAAGCAACTTAAAAGTTCAATCTGGCACAGTGCCTTGTCCAGCAACCTGTTTAAAGAAGTTCCCAAACTGGGATAATTTTTTATCAATCTCATGATACTTTGATTGTGCATTGTTTATGTGTCTTCCGAGTGTATCAAATTCATTCATTATCTTATCAAATTCTAAAAGGAGCTTCCCAAGCGAATCAATTATCTGTTGAATATTCTTCTCAAATTGAATTGCTTTGAAGGAACTCATACTAATAACTTGCAGATAGACATATAAAAGGCTCGGGGACACTGGCACAACTTTTTTATCATGCATGTAATTTAAAATTTCGCTTTCATCTGTAATCAATTCATAATATATGCTTTCCGATGGAATATACATCATTGCGAAATCAAAAGTGTTCTCATCAGGCTGAATATAGTTTTTTGCTATTTCCTCAGTTCTATTTTTGACATCTTTTATGAAGTCATTCTTTATTTTCTTTTTCTCACTTTCGTCTTTTGCTTCAAGCATTTTTTTATAATTATCAAGTGGAAACTTTGAATCAATCGGAAGTATCCTATCGTTAATTTTGATTATTGCATCAACCTTTTTCTTGTTTTTGAACTCATATTGAAATTCGTAGTATTCTTTCGGCACCATATCTTTTATCATGTTTTCAAGCATTATTTCACCAAATCTCCCACGGAACTGCTGGATGCTGAAAAGGTCTTCAAGCTTTGCTATGCTTTGACCTATGGTTTTAATTTGATCTGCTCCCTCTTTCATTTCACCAACTTGTTTCATAAGATCGGATATTATTTTCGCAGCGTTGTCAAGTCGCTGGTTTACTTGTCCTGTTGACTCAGTTATGGTTTTAAGATTGCTTGTGACGGTGCTAACCATTTGTGTGATCGCTTGATTCACATTGGTTGATAGGTAAGAGATGCTGTTGTCAAGTTTTTGATTTAATTGAAATGTCACATTTTGAATTTGTGAGTTCATATTTTGTATTGTCCCTTGAAGTTGTTGTCCAAATTCTAATCGCAGATTTGTGATTTCTTGTTTCAACATGTCGGAAGATCTCTGATTCTGCTTGAAGAAGAAAATTACCAAAATTACAATGAAAAATAGAATCACAATTAATAAAGCTATTTCAACCATTTTTAACCTCCAATTTATGTTATGGTTGAACTATTATTGGCAGTCCTGATTTATCTCCAAGGATTATAAACTTTGTATTTGGAGATTTAGCTAGTTCATTTACTGTTTCAAGTGCTTTCCATTTCAGAAGTCTTTCATCAATGCCCTGTCGGACAATGTTTTGGAAGTCAGCAATACCTTGTGCTTCAATTCTTTTTCGTTTTGCTTCTTGTTCCTCCCTCAAGATGACAAATTTCATTCTTTCAGCTTCCTGTTCGGCTGCAAGTTTATTGTTTATTGCCTGTTGAACTTGTTCAGGTAAAACAATTTTTCTTAATAGCACCGCTTCAACTATTATTCCCCTTGCTCTCAATGCCTTGTCAAGTTCATTGAAGATTTGTCCTGCGATGAGCTCACGCCCAGATGTGTAAAGTTCTTTAGCTTCGTGATAAACAGTGACATTTCTTATTGCAGATCTAAGCATTGGAACTATAAGCACCGCATCGTAATTTTCCCCAAGGGTTCTATAAATATCGCTTGCCATGGTCGGCTCAATGTGGTATAACAGGGATACCTCAAGACCTACGCTTAAACCTTCTTTGCTTGGAACTTCAGCGTGTTCAAAAATTTCTTGTGTCCTGATTGACATAACATGAAGTGATTTAAGTGGGTTTATCATGTGTAATCCTTCAGGTAATTCTTGAGGGTCAACCTTTCCGAATAATGTCAACACTCCAACATGTCCTGCTGGGACAGTTACAATTGAAGCGAAAAGTAATCCGATTATTAAGACTGCGATTGATATTGGAATTGTTTGTTTTGTTTTTCCAGCGATTGATCCGTAAATTGATATTCCTGCTGCAATTATTAGTGCAATGATCATTGGCGTCATAATTAAGTCACCCCTTGATTTTTGTTTTGACTTTTGGAAAGAATTTATAAATTTTAAATTTGATAAAAAAGTTAGGGTTCTTGAAACATAAATAAATCTCAAGTTGTTTTTAATTGAAAAAACAAAATTTGGAGGTTATAAATTATGGCTGACGGAAATAGAGATGAAAAACTCGTTATCACAAAACCTGATATTGAGAAAATAAGCGAGCTGATAAAGGAACTTCTCATTGAGCTTGGTGAAGATCCAAATAGAGAGGGGCTTAAGAAAACTCCTGTTCGTGTCGCAAAGGCGTTTGAGTATCTTACGAAGGGTTATCGTGAGGATATAGAAAAAGTTTTAAATGGTGCAATTTTCACCGAAAAGTATAATGAGATGGTCATAGTAAAAAACATTGATTTTTTTAGCCTATGTGAGCATCATCTCCTTCCTTTTTATGGCAAAGTTCATATTGCTTATATACCAAACGGGAAAATAGTCGGGTTGAGTAAGATTCCCAGAATAGTTGAGGTTTTCAGCCGTCGTCTTCAGGTTCAGGAGAGATTAACACAGCAGATTGCAGATGTGTTGAATGAATATCTAAATCCCAAGGGGGTTGCAGTTGTTATTGAAGCAAGGCATCTTTGCATGATAATGCGTGGGGTTGAAAAACAAAATTCAGTTGCAACGACAAGTGCAATGCATGGGATATTTGCGGAAGATGTGAAGACGAGGAATGAATTTATGCATTTAATAAGTCAAGATTTAACATAGAACAAAATCAAGGTGTGGAAATGCTTCTCAAGGATAAAGTTGCAATCGTAACTGGGGCGAGCAGAGGGATTGGGAAAGCGATCGCCATTTTGTTTGCAAAGGAAGGGGCAAAAATTTCGGCAATTGCGAGGACGGAAGAAGATTTGAAAAAATTGAAATTGGAAATTGAATCATTTGGTGGGATATGTTCAGTTTTTAAAGGCGATGTGTCTGATGAAGGTGATGTGAAGAGAACAGTTGAGGAAACAGTCAAGGAATTTAGAAAAATTGATATACTTGTTAATAATGCTGGCTTTGGGATATATAAACCTGTGGTTGAGCTTACCACAGAAGAATTTGATAGCATGGTTAGGGTGAATTTTCGTGGCGTTTTCCTTTTTACTAAATATGTCTTACCTTATATGATGAAGCAAAATTCAGGGGTGATCATCAATATCTCGTCAATAGCTGGGACGCTTGGGGTTAAGAATATGGCTGTTTATTCAGCAACTAAATGGGCTGTGAATGGATTTACAGAATCAATAATGCATGAGGTCAGGGAATATAACATAAGGGTTGCCTCTTTATGTCCTGGTTCTGTTGATACAAATTTTTCAGCGGTTGCTGGTTCAAATCCGCCTGCGCCAGATAAAGTTTTAAAACCAGAAGATGTAGCACAAACTGCTCTTGCCATTGCAACTTTGCCAGAACGAGCAATGTTAAGTCACTTAATTTTAAGACCAACGAACCCAAGATGAAGGATGAAATTTTTGACATAACCATAGTTGGTGCTGGACCTGTTGGGCTTTATGCAACTTACTATTCTGGATTAAGAGATATGAAGGTAAAATTGATTGATGCACTTCCCCAGCTTGGTGGACAACTTACCGCGCTTTATCCAGAAAAATTTATCTATGATGTCGCTGGGTTTCCTGAAATTCTCGCAAAGGAACTTGCTGAAAACCTTATAGCTCAAGCAATGCAATATGAACCTGCTATTTTTCTTAACGAGAAAATCATCAAACTTGAAAGTCTTGAAGATGAAAAAATTATAAAACTTACTTCAGAAGGTGGAAATATCCACTTTTCAAAAACCGTCGTTTTATCCCTTGGGATTGGAGCTTTCGTTCCAAGAAAACTTGATATACCAGATGTTAAAAGACTTGAAGGTCGTGGAATTCATTATGTTGTAAAGGATAAATCAATTTTCAGGGGCAAGAATATTTTAATAGTTGGTGGTGGTGATTCTGCTGTTGATTGGGCTTTAAATCTTGAGGGTATAGCAAAACATATAACTTTGATACATAGGCGAGATGTCTTTAAGGCGCACGAGGATAGTTTGAGAAAACTTTTTAACTCAACAGTTGAAGTTAAAACATTTTATGAGTTGAAGCGGATTCATGGCGATGAGCATGTTAAAGGGGCAACTATTTTTGATAATCGGACGGGTGAGGAAATTTATCTTGATGTTCAACATATACTTTTATTTCTTGGTTTTCTCGCAAATCTTGAATTCATTCAAAGTTGGGGGCTTGAAATTGATAAAAATGCGATAAAGGTAAATTCAAAGATGGAAACGAATATACCTGGGGTTTATGCAGCTGGTGATATCGTAAATTATCCTGGGAAGTTAAAGCTTATTTCAACAGGTTTCGGGGAGGCAGCTATTGCTGTAAATAATGCTAAAAATTATATTGAGCCAGCATCAAAGTATTTCCCTGGGCATAGCAGTGACTTTGTCCCCAAAAAACTTAAATCCAAATGAAGAGGAAGGTCATAATCACTCATAAAATTCGCCCTTCGCTTGTTGAAAAAATAATCTCTCAAATCGGTGATAAAGCTGACATAGTTTTTGATCCAGATAAGAAAGAAATTGATAAAGTAATTGAAGATGTTGAGATAATTTTCGGCGATTTTGAAAGAAATCATGCTCGCTTGGCCAAGAATTTACGTTGGGTTCATCTTGGATATGCGGGCGTTGATATGATTTTGTATCCCGAGATTGTAAATTCAGATGTAATTGTCACATGTTCAAAGGGAATTCATCAGCATCATATGACCGAGTTTTTGTTTGGAATGATTTTAACATTGACAAGGAGATTTGATAAAATTTACAACGGTCAAAAGTTAAAAATCTGGGATAAGCAAGTTGCTAAAGAGTTTGTTTCGTTGCGGGGCAAGACGATGGGAATTTTGGGGCTTGGTAATATCGGGAGACAAATTGCTAAAGTTTCAAAAGCTTTTGAGATGTATGTTATAGGAATGAAGAGAACGAAGGCAAATGTTGAATATGTTGATGAGGTTGTAACAAAAGAAGAAATGCAGTATCTTCTTGAAAACTCCGACTTCATAGTTGTTGTATTGCCTTTGACCGAAGAAACATTTCATTTGATAGGTGAAAGGGAGTTTGAGATGATGAGCAAGAAGCCATATTTTTTCAACATCGGTCGTGGAGCTGTTGTTGATGAAAAAGCTTTGATAGATGCGCTTAAAAATGGAAAAATCCGTGGTGCTGGGCTTGATGTTTTTGAAAATGAACCATTGCCAAAGGATTCGCCTCTTTGGGAGATGGAGAATGTCCTCATAACCCCACATATTGCTGGTCTTTTCCCAAATTACTGGGAAGAGCCAGTAAATCTTTTCATTGAAAATTTCAAAAGATATATTGATGGGAAAAATCTTATGAATGTGGTTGATAAGGTTGTTGGATATTGAAGTTTAAGTTTTAAGTGTGATGAGTTATGTTTGAGGTGCTCATTCGGTTATGATTTTATAGACCATTTGGCTTAAAACAATTTTGCTGTCAATTGGGCTTGTTTTTATAAGTTCATCAGCTTCAATAAGATATTTGAATGCGTTTTTTATTTCTTCTTCTTTAAACTTATCAAGTTGGTTTAGATATTCGCGGATATGGTAAGGGCTTAACATAAGTGAGTTGGCAAGTTTTTTGGGGTCTTTTTCTGTTTTTCTCAATTCGTGAAGTTTCCACAAAGTTGAAAAGTATCTTGTGAGCATAGTTAATATCACAGCTGGGAATTCGCCTGCTTGAAGCATTCGTTCAACTATGATAATTGCGAGTTGTAAATTTTTTTCTCCAATAGCTCTTTGGAGGTCAAAAACGGTGAAATTTCTTGATAATCCAACTGCTTGCTTTACATCTTCAGCATCAATTTTTTTCTTTTCCCCTGTGAATATAAAAAGTTTTTTTATTTCATTGTCAAGTTCCCGAAGTGAATTCCCAACATATGCTTGAAGAAGTTTGCATGCTTCGCTTGTTATCTCTTTTCCATTCCATGGTGGGGTTTTGCCAAGTTCAACAACCCTTTTCGCAATCCAGCTTGGGATTTGCCAATCGTAGGGGGCTTTCAATTCAACGATTTCCGCAAGTTCAAAAAGTTTTTTGTAAATTTCCTTCTCAAAATCCGGCTCATTTAAAACAATTATAAAGATTGTGTCTGGGTTTGGTCTTTTCAGGTAGTTTATAAATGTTTCAGCTTCCTTTTCTTTTTTTGATCTTGATATTTTGTTGAAAAATTTTTCCGAATTTCGCATCACAACCACACGCTTTGGGCTCATAACGGGGAGCAAGAGAAGAAGTGAAATTAAATTCTGCACCTCAACTTCATTTCCATAAACGACATCAAAATTAAACTCGCGAACCCCATCTTCAACTGCATTATAGAGGATTGATTTTATTGATTCTTCAATTAAAAATTCTTCATTACCGTAAAAGACATAAACAGGTGAAAATCTTTTATGTTTTACAGCAAGCCTTAGACTATCAAAATCAAGTTTTTCTTTCTCCATTTATTGTATTTGTGTTGTTTTTTGTTTTTGACCAGTAAATGTAAGCGGGGATTCCAATAAGAACAAGCAGAAGCCCAAAGCCAGAACTTTTAGGATCACCTATGATAATGTAAATAATGAAGAAAACAGCAACGAGGATATAAATAATCGGGACGACAGGGTAACCCCAAGCTTTGTATGGTCTTTCTCGCTCGGGATATTTTTTCCGCAAGATGAAAAGACCGATGACAGTTAAAACATTAAATAGAAGAGAGGTAAATGCTGTGTATGTAAGAAGTGCAGAGTATGTGCCACTTAGAGTTAGGACACTTGACCATATTCCTTGGAGTATAAGTGAATTCACAGGTGTTTTATATTTTGGATGAAGTTTTCCTGCCCCTTTGAAAAACAATCCATCTTTTGCCATGGCGTAGTAAACTCTTGGAGCTGCGAGGATCATCCCATTATCGCAACCGAATGTTGAGATCATAATTGCAACTGCGATAAGTTGTGCTCCAATCACACCAAAAATTCTCTCTGCTACTTCAGCTGCAACTCTATTATCAGGGACTACAGCCATTTCTTTTATTGGAAGTATGTAAAGGTAAGCCATGTTTGCGAGCACATAGACAAGCATGACCCCAATTGTTCCAAGGACGAGTGAGTATGGGACAGTTTTATGTGGATTTTTCACTTCTTCGGCTGCAAATGTGATTGAATTCCACGCATCATATGCAAACAAGGCTTTTGACATGGCAACGGCAAAAGCAGCTAAAAACCCCATTGAAAGAGCTTCGGGTGGGGCTATAGGTTGGAATTTTTCAATTGAAAAATTTTCAAAGAAGTTTGACCAGTTTCCATTTCCTATTAAAAATGCAACGAAGACAAGAACCGCTATTGCAGCGATTTTTGATACTGTGAATAGATTTTGAACAAAGGCTCCAAACACAACCCCAAAACAATTTATACAGGTTAAAAGGGCTATGACTCCAACCCCAACGAGTTGCGCGCTGTTAAGTGTGTAGTTCCAGCCGAATATGTTAAATTTCAATATCACATTATTTTCAGATAGAGCAGGGATGAAGACCCCAAGATATTTGGCAAATGCAATTGCAACCGCTGCTATAAATCCACTTTGTATTACGAAGAAAAGCGTCCATCCATACAAAAAGCCAAGCAATGGATTATATGCCTCACGCAGAAAGACATATTGACCACCTGCTTTCGGCATCATTCCTGCAAGTTCGCCATAGGCAATGGCTCCAAAGGCGGTTAAAATTCCACCTATCACCCATAATAAAATCAAAAGCTGTGGAACAGGCATATATCCAGCCATAATTGAGGGTGCAATGAAAATTCCAGAGCCAATCATTGAGCCCATAACTATCATAGTTGCGTCAAAGAGACCAAGCTTTGCCTCAAATTTTATCTCTTTCGGGAGTTCAGTCACTTGAGCCATGAACCCTCCTTATTTAATTTTGATTTTTTTGATGTAAACCTTTTTCATTTCAACTTTTTCAATTGGATTGTCTCTTTGATCTCTGGGGACATGTGCTATTTTTTCAACGACATCCATTCCCTCTATAACTCTGCCGAACACAGTGTAATTTCCGTCAAGGTGTGGCAGATCTTTTAAGCAAATGTAAAATTGACTTCCGTTTGATCTTTTCTCAGGATTGATGTTATCAGGTTGCCTTGCAGCTCCGACAAATCCTTTTTTATGTGGCATTTTTATCTCGGCTGGAAGTGTATATCCGGGTCCACCTCGTCCATCGTTGTTTCTATCGTTATCTTTTGAGAGTGGATCTCCGCCTTGAATCACGAAATCAGGTATAACCCTGTGAAATGTCGTCCCATTATAGAAGCCATCACGAACAAGTTTTTTAAAGTTTTCAGCATGTTTTGGAGCGACATCGTCAAAAAGTTCAATAACTATGTTTCCAAATTTTGTTTCAATTACAACAACCTCCTTCTCTTCCTTTTTCCCCTGAAAATTAAAAATTGAGATAATCAGTGTGAGGATAATTACTATTGTATTCATTTTTATTCGTTGATTTTATTTTAGAAAAATTAAGCCAAGAAAACCAATGATTAGGCAGTAATAAGCAAATAAACTGAAATTGCCTCGTGAGATCACCTTGAACAAAAATTTTATCGCAATATATCCCGTGATGAAAGATATAATTGTGGAGAAGATAAGAATTGGGATTTTCTCTAAAAGTGAAAATTCAAGGATTTCTTTCACCTTCAAAATTGTTGCCCCTAAGATCGCTGGAAGCGAGAGCAAAAAGGAAAATTTTGCGCTTTTGACCCCATTTATCCCCGAAAACATCCCAGCACTTATAGTTGCCCCAGACCTTGAAATTCCCGGCAGAATTGCAAATGCCTGCGCAATTCCAACAAAAAATGATGAAACGAAATTGAAATCCTTATCAGGATTATTTTTAGCAAACCGTGTTGAAAAGAGAATTAATCCGGTAATTGTCAAAAACAATGCCGTCAATCTCGGATTTTGAAAAATCATTTCAATTTTTTTCTCAAATAGAAGTCCGATAACCCCAGCAGGTATTGAAGCCCAAAGTATTAAAATGGCGGTTTTGAAGTTTTCATCACTTTGAAAATTCACCTTAAATTTGTTTATCTGAAAAATTTTGGAGAAAAAAGATGTTAAAATCCCTGCTATATCCTTCCAAAAGATGACAAGCACGCTTAACATCGTTCCGAAGTGGACGAAAACTTCAAAATCAATTCCTGTTTTCCTTACGCCGAAGATATGTTCAGCAAGGACGAGATGACCTGAACTGCTTATGGGTAGAAATTCCGTCAATCCTTGTAATACCGCAAGTATCAGACTCTCAAGATAATTCATTTTTCCTTCCGTAATTTTTTAAAAATAATAACTAAATCCAAAGCGAATTGCAACACTTATAAAATTTAATCTCAAATTTCTATCTTCGTCAAATGGTTTGCGAATTATCAGTTTGTTTCCGTTTGAATCTTTCGCTTCTTCTGTTAAGCCAACCTTTGCGTCAGCAGAAAGATAAACATAAACCCTTCCATCAAGTCGTGAGGAAAATATCGTTTCAAGTTTTAACATTCCTCCATTTGCTTTGTAGATTATCTCTTTTCCTGAAAATGGTAGAAACTGAGAAAAATATCCTTTCACGAATCCAAGCCCAAAACCAAGTTTAACAATGTAAATTTCCTGTGGTTGAAAGAAAAGATAGTTTAAGATAAATGTCGGGATGTGGGCTTTATATGTGAAGTTATAGTTTAGAGGGATGCCCGTTGATGTTTCTTCAACATTGTATTGTTTTGAAATATAGGAATAATCAATCTTTATTGACATATCTTTATTGATTTTAAATTCAGACGCCAGCCAAAATTCGGGTGCTCCGCTGAATTCGTTTTGATTCTTTCCAGTAATTGATGTGATATAGTCAGAGATATCGGGAAGGTTGATATAGTTAGCGCCAAGCCCTGCGGAGAGGCAGATGTAATTTTTATTTTTGAGGTTCAAGTCTTGCGAGTTTAAAAAGTGAAATATAAATAACAGTAAAATTGCGCTTTGCTGAAATTTCGCTTTCATTTAACAGATGATTTTCATTTTTCATGTTGTAAAGATAAAAAATTGTGTTTCAAATTTCAAACAGGTTTGAAAATGCAAGTTTTATTTAATATATTTTGACAAAAATTTTCTGCGTTAAAACGAACTTGAATTAACCAATGAGCACAATAGGAATAATAAGGATTAAAAATGCGATCTTTTACGGTTATCATGGTGTTCATTCATCTGAACAAAATTCCGGTGGGAGATTTGAGGTTGATGTTGAACTTCACTGCGATATTTCGGAGGCTACGGTGACTGATTCGTTGAACAGCACAATTGATTATGAGCAAGTTTATAATTTTTTGAAAAATTTGATAACGGAGAGGAAATTTTATTTGATTGAGTCTCTTGCATCAAAAATTGCGCAGGGTTTGATTGAAAAATTTGACAAAGTTCAAAAGGTGATCGTCAAAGTTCGCAAGCCTTCTCCGCCAGTTGGTGGGGTGGTTGATTGCGTTGAGGTTGAACTTGAAGTTAAAAAAGATTAATTGAGAAAATATAATGTCGGTTGCATACCTTGGTATAGGTTCAAATCTTGGCGATAGGATCAAATACATAACAAGGGCTCTTGTTGCCTTATCAAAACTTCCAAAAACAAGGATAACACGAGTTTCATCTTTATATGAGACCGAGCCATACGGTAGAAAGGATCAGCCATGGTTTATAAATATCGTTGTTGAGATATTTACTGAATTAAGTCCGTTTGAACTTTTTAAAAAGTGCAAGGCGATAGAAACGAAACTTGGTCGTCAAACTCGTGAAAGATGGGCGGAGCGTGAAATTGACATTGATATTCTTTTATACGACGACCTTGTGATCTCGGCAGAGGAACTTCAGATTCCACATCCGGATATGCATAATCGTCGTTTTGTTTTGATACCGCTTGGTGAGATTGCCCCAGGGGCATTTCATCCAATTTTTAAGAAAAGCATTTCGGAACTTTTAATTGAGTGTAAGGACACAACAAGGATAATTCACATTCCACAAAAAATAGATTTGAAAAACATAATAGAGCCAGAGGTGAGAGAGATAAAGTATATAGCAATTGAAGGAGTTATAGGCGCAGGCAAAACATCACTTGCGAAAATGCTTGGTGAGCGCCTTAACGCAAAAATTATCCTTGAACAGTATTATGAAAACCCATTCCTTGAAAAATTTTATCAAAACAGGGAAAGATATGCATTTCAAACTCAGATATTTTTCCTTTTAAGCCGATATCGTCAACAGATGGAACTTCTGCAAAGGGATTTATTTCATGAGTATTTGATAACGGATTATATTTTTGACAAGGATAAAATTTTCGCACATATTAATTTAAGGGGAGACGAACTGAAACTTTATGAGATGCTTGTGAGTCTGCTTGAGAAAAATATCCCTGTGCCTGACCTTGTGATTTATCTTCAGGCAAGCGTTGAAAGATTAATGTTTAATATCCGAAAGCGTGGGCGACCGTTTGAGAGAAATATAACCGAAGATTATATTCGTGAGCTTTCTGAAGCATATAATGAGTTTTTCTTCAATCAATATAAAAAATCGCCAGTTCTTGTCATAAATGTGACGGATATTGATTTCGTAAATAGCATGGAAGATTTTGAAGATCTGATGGAAAAAATTTTAAGTCCAAGGAAATCTTTCTTTGAATATTATAACCCTGGAAAAAAGTAAGGTGAAAGTATGCTCAGGTTATTAATTCTATTCTTGCTTGTTTACATCGCTTACAAATTTTACAAAGTTTTCATTCACTACAAAAACAAGGTTGACGAACTTGAGCGTGAGTTGAAAAGAAGAAAGATAAATGAGGTAAAAGATACCGATTACGAAGAGATAAAGTGAAAGATGAAAGGAATTAGAGAAACCTTCAAAAAGATTGATCCTTTCAGAAACAAGGGAATAAAATTATTTTTTATCAACCTTCTGAAGAAGTTTTTTAAGGATCAACTTTTGGTAAGGATTGACAAATCGGAAAGAGTGGATATTAATTTCGGGGATGTGAAAAAAATTTTAATTGTGAGACAGCACAATCAGCTCGGGGATATGCTCTGTGCAGTTCCTCTTCTTAGGGCTATCCGTCAGAGGTTTCGGAATGCAAAAGTTACGCTTATTACAAGCCCTGTAAATTATGAGGTGGTTAAAGATAACCCATTTGTTGATGAAGTTTTAAATTTTGATAAGGTAAAATTTTTTATATCACCTTCAAAGATTTTTGAATTTGTAAGAAAGCTTAAATCTGGTTTTGACATTGCAATTGTCCCTGTGACTGTTTCAATTTCAACGACGAGTAATTTGCTTGCTTATTTTTCAAATGCAAGAGTTCGCATTGGACCTGCGTCGCTTGACGGAAAGGAAAATCCGACAGCATTTCTTTTCAATTATCAAGTTGATCTTGACTGGCGAAGTGAGGAGAAAAAGCACCAGACGGAGAGAAATCTTGATATTGTGCGACCTTTTGGAATTGACACAGATGATTTAAGTTATGTTATTCCGTATTTTGATGAAGACAGGGAATTTGCGGAAAAAATTTTGAGCATAGGTGGAGATTTTAAGTTTGTGATCGGATATCATCCAGGGGCTGGAAAAGTGAAAAACAGATGGAGCGCGGATAATTTTGCGGAACTTGCTCTTAAACTTGCCAACAAGTTCAACGCTTTTACGCTGATAACCGCTGGACCAATGGATGATGAACCTGTTGAGAGAATGAAAAAACAAATTGATGGTAAGATTGAATATCTCATCCTGAGGAATGAAAGAATTAGCAGAATAGTTGCAGTAATTGATAAAATAGATCTTTTCATCACCAACGACACAGGTATAATGCATGTTGCTGGAGCGACATCCACGCCCGTAATTTCCCTTTTTGGCTCAACCAATCCATATCAATGGTCCCCACTTAACAAAGATAAGTTTTTCATTTGGTCAAGAACGGGAGATATAAACGATATAAAGATTGAAGAGGTTTATAAGCTTGCTGTGGAAATTTTGAGTAGAAAAAGTAAATCAGCGTGAACTGTAAATTCTCAGTAAATTTTCACTTTTTTGACAAAATTATCAACTTCCTTTCTAAATTCAATTACTTTATCTATGAAACTTTCTTCGCCATTTTCTATCTTATCCACTGCTTCAAGGACAATTCTTGTTCTTTCCTCATTTATGAGTGGTTCATACTTTGAGATTAAAAAATTGAAAACATTGAAGCCAAGTCGTGTTCCTGCTAATCTTCCATTAAAGCTTTGAACATAGCCTCTATCTTTAAGTTTTTGCACGGTTGGAGCATAGGTGCTGGGTCGTCCGATTCTTTTTTCTCGCATCAATTGGATTAGGTTTGCTTCGGTGTAAAGTGGTTTTTCGCTGATGAGACGAACTTGGAGTTGTGTTATTTTATATTCACCTGGCTTGATCACTCCTGATGTTTTTATCGGTGAAATTAAGTTAAATCCATTTTCAACCACTTCACCAGTAAGTTGAAATTCTTGGATAATATCACCAAGTTGGGCTTTAAGCTTATAAATTCTAATCTTCGCTGATGACATCTGGCTTGCGATGAAGCGTTTAAAGATAAGGTCATAAAGTTTTATATGTTTTTTGCTTAACTTCGTTTGCAGGAGTAAAAGTTTTGCGTCAATATCTGTTTCAAGTTCAAACGAGCTAAGGGGTCTTGTCGGTCTTATGCATTCGTGTGCTCCCTCTTCGGTTGCCCAGGTTCTGGCTTTAAAATAGGAAGAAAGGTTTTCTCGCTCAAGATATTGACGAGCTAGGTTAATTCCAAAATTACTCACCCTAATTGAATCCGTCCTATGATATGTGATTAAACCGCTTTCAAAAAGTTCCTGGGCAAGCGACATGACATCACTTGCTGGAAGATTGAGGGTATAAATTCCATCTTGGAGAAGCGAATCAGTTGTATAGGGTGGCAACGGATTTTGCTCGGTTATTTCCTCGCTTAGATCAAAAATTTTGACAGATTCAATTGATTTTATTTTTTCTGATTCCTCAGGTTGTGCTGTAAATGTCAAACGCAGATTATTTTCAAGCTGGACATTTATCTGTGCAATTTTCTTTTTGCTTTCCTTTGTTCTTTCACATACCCAGCCAAGGACTGGTGTTTGAACTCTTCCGGCGCTTAAATCCTCACGATTAAATTTTTTCTGAACTATTTTTGAAAGCTCAAGCCCTATCCATGCATCCTCAACTTTTCTTAAGATCTGCGCTTTCAAAAGGTTTAAATCAAATTCTTCTGGGTTTTTAAGCCCTTCAATAATTGCTCTTTTTGTGATCTCATGCCATCTTAATCTTTTTATATTTTGGTTGAATGGGTAAAGCAGGCATTTCAGATCCCAGGCAATTTTTTCACCTTCGGCATCGGGGTCGGTTGCAATTAAAACCTCGTCAACATTTTCCGCGAGTTTTTGAAGTGATGCGACTACATCTGGTTTTGTAATTTCAAATTTCACCTCAAGTTTTGAATCAATAATCTTCGCCCCAAATCCAGGTTGCCTTATGGCAAGGTCTGTAATATGTCCGCGTGATGCGGTCACAAGAAGAAGCATATTCGGTGCCATAACCTCAAAGACCTGTAATCCATCAATCTTGCTTTTTAATGGCTTACCGAAGAAATAACTTATTGTTCTTGATTTTGTGGGCGATTCAACAATGAGAAGCTGGGAGTTAAATTCTATATCAACCCCAACCTTAAGCTCACGTGTAAGATTTATCTCTTCAATAACTTTTTCAATGTCAAGCTCTTTGATGTTCACAAATTTAACATCAAGCGGTTCAAGTTGTTCTTTCATTAGCTCAAATGCCCTACGATCATCAATCATCAGAATTGAAAGCCCTTTGGTTAAGCCTCCAATTGTTAATCTACTTGTTCGTCCCGATGCCTGAATGTAAGCAAATGAGTCAGGAGTTACAATAGAATTTCCTGAAATTCCAGTTTTTTCAATTATCTCACTTCTTGATGAAACTTGGTTGAAAAACTCAAGTGATTCAATCATCACCTTATAGGCAAACTTCATAAAATCTGAAACTTTATCCGAATCAGGGTTGAAATCTTTTGACTTTATCTTTTCAAGGTTTGACGGTGTGAGGTCAATTATTTTTGAGAGATTTTCAATTATGTCAATTGCTTTTTGTCTTTCTTCTCCTTCAAGATGTTTTGTGATATGGCTTATGGCTATAATCATTTTCCTTGGTGAGAATGTCTCGCGATCAATGGTTATTTCCATTCTTGGAATTTCAAAAAATATTGTATATCTCAAAGCGGTTGGGAGGTCAACACCGCGCACGAGGGAGGAGCGTCGGGATGAGGTTCCGATGAGGACATCAATTTCACCATTCTCAAATGCTTGAAATATCTTTTTTGAAGCTTTTACATATGCTTTTGCCTTTATCCCATTTTCAGAGAGGAAGTCAGCAAGTTGCTCTGCTTTTTCGCTGCCTCTGACATAAACTATTGCGCCACGCCCAAGTTTTCTTATAAGCTCAATAAGTTCTTCTTTCATTTCTTTTTCAGGGATGTAGTAGGCATCAATTATATTTCGTGTGAATGAATAAGTTTGCCCAATGTCAAATCCGAATATCTCCCTTAAAATTTTGACTCGTAGAGTTCTTTTCGCTGTTTGTGTGGCGCCAGAGATTACGATTTGTCCATTGTTGATTTTTATCTTTGAACGAACTTCGCTTATATTTTCATCCTCAACCTTTTTGCTGACGATTTTTTTCGCAAGTTCAATTTGTTCTTCGGTTATACCTAAAATTTTTAGCACCGTATCTATTGCTTGTGATCTACGGAGGAATCCGTCAACATCATCAATGAACACAGCATTGGTTCTTAAGGATTCAAAAAGTTTTTTATTTCTGACGATTGAAGCAGATGTTGTTATGATTACATCTGCGTTGCTTATCTCATCTGGCTCTGGTTTTGGGGCGAGGGAGTGTATTTGAACGATTTTTTTATTCCTTGCGAAGTTTTGAATTTTTTGGGCAACTTGAAAAGCAAGGGTTGAGTTAGGGAGGAGTATAAGTGATTTTTTTAGAAGAGCCAGTGCAATGGTCGTCGTTGTTTTACCGCTTCCCGTTGGTGCAAGCATTGCGAAACTTTCGCCCTTTAAGAATCTCCTTGCCCATAATCTTTGTGCACCCCATGGTTTGAAGCCAAATGGTTCAAAAATTTTATCTATATCTTCGTGAACGATTTTATTGAGTTTAATTTTACCGCTTAAGAGCTCATCAAGCGTTGCGCTTTCGGAATCGTGAAAATTCAAGTATATCACATCAAGGTCTTGCATTTTCCATTTTTGAGATTTGTTTTTGGGAAAAATTTTTTAAATTTTGGTATGCAGGTTTTCGGTTTTTATTTAATTTGTTAAATAAACTTTAAAGTTTCAAGTTCAATGCTGGAGGGCAGGAAAATAGTTGTTGGTGTAACAGGTGGAATTTCAGCATATAAAACTTGTTATGTTGTTCGTGGCTTGAAAAAGCTTGGGGCTGATGTTAGGGTTGTGATGACGCCGTCAGCAACGCAGTTTGTAACCCCGCTTACATTTTCAACTCTTTCAGGAAACGAGGTGATCGTTGATATGTTTCCGGCGTCAACACATCAAGGGACGAGTGTTCGCACATGGCACATTGACCTTGCTCTCTGGGCTGAACTTATGCTTATAGCTCCTGCGACTGCTAACACGATTGCGAAAATTGCCCATGGTATTGCCGATAATTTTTTAACATCACTTGTTCTCGCCGTGCGATGTCCCGTTGTGCTTGCGCCCGCTATGGATGTTGATATGTATTTAAATGAGATCACACAACGAAATTTGAAAATTTTAAAAGAGCTTGGCTATTTGATCATAGAACCTGAAGAAGGGGAACTTGCAAGTGGGCTTGTTGGGATTGGGAGAATGGCTGAACCTGAAAAGATTGTTGAGTTTGTGAAGGACTTTTTCGCTGGTGTTAAATTTGATCTGAAGGGCAAAAAGATATTGGTCACAGCAGGTCCGACATATGAACCAATTGATCCAGTTAGATTTATAGGAAATTGGTCATCTGGGAAGATGGGATTTGAAATTGCGAAGGCATCTGTGCATCGGGGGGCGGATGTAATTTTAATTTCAGGTCCAACATATCTTAACACCCCAAAAAATGTAAAGAGAATTGATGTTGTGACATCTGATGAAATGTTTGATGCTGTGGTCAAATTTTATAATGAGGTTGATGTTGTTATAATGTCAGCTGCGGTTGCAGATTACGCTCCAGCTCAAAGGTTTGAGAAGAAGCTTAAGAAAGAAGATTTACCCGAAGGAATGCTTGAATTAAAGTTGAAAAAGACAAAAGATATTCTTAAATATCTTGGAGATAACAAAAGGAATCAAATACTTGTTGGGTTTGCGCTTGAGACTGATAATGCGTTTGAAAATGCAATTCAAAAATTAAAACAAAAAAATCTTGATTTCATTGTTCTTAATACATTGAGCGAAGGTTCAGGTTTTGGATATGATACGAACATAGTGACGATAATTTCAAAAGATGGGAAAGTTGAGAGTCTGCCGAAGATGACAAAGTATGAAGTTGCTCATAAAATTCTTGATAAGGTTTCGCAGATGTTTAATAAAGGTGAGGCAAAGGGATGAAAAGGGAAATAAAAAAGGTTTTAGATGAGGCGAAGCGATATTTGATTCAGCAGGAAAGTTTGTTTGGGGATGAGATAGTTTTACCAAAGGGTGAAGAAGAAAAAGAAAAGCAAACTCAACATGAGCAAGCTTCAGCTAAAAAAGCGATAGGAGACGAACAATTTGGGGTTGATCCAACATGGGTGGACTCAAAAACACTTGATGAACTTGAAAGGAAGATAAAGAATTGTGTTAAGTGCCCGCTTGGGAAAATGAGAACAAATTTTGTCTTTGGTGTTGGAAATCCCAACTCTGAGGTCGTTTTTATAGGTGAAGCTCCAGGGGCTGATGAAGATTTGCAGGGTGAACCGTTTGTGGGAAGGGCAGGTCAACTTTTAAATCAACTTCTTGCAGGAGTTGGATTCAGAAGAGATGAGGTTTATATTTGCAATGTTTTAAAATGTCGTCCACCCGGGAATAGGGATCCACAAACCTCCGAGATAGAAGCATGTAGTCCGTATTTAATAAAGCAACTTGAGATAATTAAACCAAAATTGATTGTTTCGCTTGGGCGTTTTCCGGTTCAGACACTTTTGAGAACTAACGCATCGCTTACTTCGCTTCGTGGACAAATTTTTGAATGGCGTGGAATTAAAATGATTGCGACATATCATCCAGCAGCAGCTTTAAGAAATCAGCAATGGAAGCGACCACTTCTTGAGGATTTACGCAAAGCGCGGGAGATTCTTTATGGGAAATAAAAAATTAAAAATTTTCAAACGATGGCAATTGAAAAAGGTCTAAAGCAGGAATTTCCACTTGAAAAGATAACAAGGGATTATAAATTAACATCAGTTCCTGAACCAAAAGAAATTATCCCGAAAGTTCCACCTCAAGCCCCAGAGCTTGAAGTTGCAGTTCTATCTGCAATGATAATTGATCCCGACTGTATCCCAAATGTTGTTGAGATTTTGAAACCGGAGTGCTTTTATAAAGAGGAACACCAGATCATTTATAAGGTGATAGTTGAACTTTTTTCGGCGGGGAAAACCGTTGATCTTTATATTTTAAACCAGGAACTGAAAAAGAATGGTTTGCTTGAAAAGGTTGGAGGGACTGCATATTTAACTGAAATTTCAAATGCTGTTGCAACATCTGCAAATGTTGAGGAATATGCGCGCGTTATTCACGATAAATTTATTCTTCGCGAGATAATAAAAATGTCTAATGTGCTCGCAAATCTTGCCTTTAAAGAGGACGCTGATGCTTTTGATTTGCTTGACTTTGCTGAAAGAAGGTTGCTTGAAATCTCGGCTGAAAAATTTAAATCTGAAATCACGCCATTCAAAAAAACTTTAAAAGAGGTCCTTGAGAAATATGAGGTGATAAATAGGGAAAAGGTGCATTTAACTGGTGTGCCAAGCGGATTTCCCGAGATTGATGTTATGACTGGTGGTTTTCAAAAATCCGATCTCATAATTATTGCAGGTAGACCCGGAATGGGTAAAACCGCTTTTGCGCTTTCAATCGCAAGAAACGCAGCAGTTGAGGGTAAAGTGCCCGTTGGTATATTCTCTCTTGAGATGTCGCTTGAACAGATAACATTAAGATTGCTCTGTATGGAAGCAAATGTTGATATGCACGCTTTAAGAACGGGAAGATTGTCACCAGATGAATGGCAGAGGATATCTGGACTTGTTGGCAGGATAAGTGACGCTCCTATATTCATTGATGACACACCTGCTTTGAGCACACTTGAACTCCGGGCAAAGGCAAGGCGCTTGAAAGCTGAGCATGACATTGGGCTTATAATTGTGGATTACCTTCAACTTATGCAATCACCCAAAGCCGAGTCAAGAGAGCGTGAAATTTCAATGATATCAAGGTCTTTGAAATCGCTTGCTAAAGAGCTTGAGATCCCAGTTATTGCTCTTTCACAGCTTAGAAGAGCTGTTGAGGAAAGGGGAGATAAAAGACCGATGCTTTCAGATTTGCGTGAAAGTGGTTCACTTGAACAAGATGCTGATGTTGTTATTTTCGTTCATAGACCCGAGTATTATGGTATAACTTCGTATGAAGATGGAGCACCGACAGAGGGGACAGCTGAAATAATCATAAGCAAACAAAGAAATGGACCAATTGGAAGTGTGCGGTTGAGTTTCTTAAGACATTCAACGAAATTTGCACGGCTTGAGGTTATGAGAAGAGAACCAGGGGAAGAGGAGGGTTTTAGGAAAACTGAAACTTTGGGGCAACACCCATTTTAAAAATAAACTTTTGGGAAGGATGCTTTCACAAGTTTTGAGCGCCTCAACATATGGGATAGATGCATTTACAGTTAAAGTTGAAACCCATATTGAACAAGGGTTATTTTCATTTACAATTGTCGGTCTGCCAGATAGCTCTGTAAGGGAGAGCCGTGAAAGAGTTAATGCTGCAATTAAAAACTCTGGATTTAAATTTCCAAACAAAAAGATAACCGTAAATTTAGCTCCAGCTGATATAAAGAAAGAAGGTTCACAATTTGATCTTCCCATAGCGATTGGGATTTTATCTGCAACTGGGCAGGTTCAATCCGATATCCTTGAAAAATTTATAATCCTTGGTGAGCTTGCGCTTGATGGAACATTAAGACCCGTGCACGGAGCCCTCCCAATTGCAATTTCCGCAAAAAATTCCGGATTGAAAGGGGTGATTCTTCCCAAGGAAAATGCTAAAGAAGCGGGGATAGTCTCAGGGATTGATGTCTATCCGATGACTTCGCTTGTTGAAGTCGTTAATTTTTTAAATGGGGAATATCAACTTTTAAATCCTTTTAAAGTTGATATAAATGAAATTTTTAGTCAGGAGAGCAAATACACAATTGATTTTGCTGATGTTAAAGGGCAGGAAAATGTTAAGCGAGCCCTTGAAATAGCAGCAGCTGGCGGGCATAATGTTATAATGATTGGTCCACCGGGGAGTGGTAAAACGATGCTTGCAAAACGGCTTCCGACTATCTTGCCCCCAATGACGCTTGAGGAAGCCCTTGAGACGACGAAGATTCACTCGGTTGCTGGACTTCTTCCACCTGATACAGCTCTTATTGCGACACGTCCGTTTAGAGCCCCGCATCACACAATTTCAGACTCAGCTCTTGTTGGAGGTGGTACAATACCACGACCTGGGGAAATTTCACTTGCTCATCATGGAGTTTTATTCCTTGATGAACTTCCAGAATTTAACCGCAATGTGCTTGAGGTTTTAAGACAACCACTTGAAGATAAAAAGGTGACTATAAGCAGGACGAAAATGACCGTTGAATACCCTGCAAATTTCATGCTTGTTTGTGCTATGAACCCGTGCCCCTGTGGGAATCTTGGTAACCCACATCAGCAATGCACATGCTCCCCAGCCCAAATTCAAAAGTATATGGGAAAGATATCAGGTCCGCTTCTTGATAGAATTGATATTCATATTGAAGTTCCTGCTGTTAAGTATTCTGAGCTTGCAAGCAAAACGACAGGAGAAACATCAGCACAGATAAGAGAAAGAGTTATAATGGCCAGAGAGATACAGCTTAAAAGATTTAAAGGCAGAAAAAATCTTTTTAAAAATGCAGATATGCAAACCAGGGAAATTCGCGAATTTTGTAGAATTGATTCAAATGGTGAATTAATTTTAAAGAATGCGATTACAAAGCTTGGTCTTTCTGCCCGCGCTTACGACAAGATATTAAAAGTTGCAAGAACAATTGCAGACCTTGCGGGAAGCGAAAATATAAAACCAGAACATCTAAGCGAAGCAATTCAATACCGTAGCCTTGATAGAAACTTATTTGGTTTATGACTTAAGATAATCAATCAGCTTTATCTTTTTAAATTTGTCTCTCATCTTTTTAAGATCAACATTGCCCTCATTTAAAATTTTGCGAACTGAATTGATTGATATCTTAACATTATAAATTTTCTTCATCGCCCTCGCTATGGTTCGCAGTGTCCAATATCTTTTTGGAATTCCAAATTCAGATGGAGAAAACTGATTTACAAGGTTTACAATTTTTTGCTTATCTTCCTCTGAAAACTTTTCCTTTTTGCCTCTTTTTTTCGGAATAATTCCGTTTAAACCGTCTTTTTCAAAAAGTTTTAAAATGTGAGAAATTGCCTGCTTTGTGAGACCAGTTTCATTAGCTATTTCCCTGAGTGATTTTCCTTCTGCCTTGAGGAAAATCACTTTTGATCTGCGATAAAGTTGAGAATTTTTATTTGGTGATTCTTTCAAAATTTTCAAAAGTTCATCCATTTCATCCTGTTTCAGTTGTAATGTCCGCCTCTTGCCCATTTTTGGATTTTTGCAAGAAATTAAATTTCTATCTCCATTCCCTCTGCTGCAACAAGAAGATTAAATTTGTATTTTTTCTTTTTCACCTCATTTTTACAATGCTCAAAAATTTCATCTATCATATTATCTGTGTGAGTGTGGTCATGATGAAAGAGAAGAAGTCGCTTCACTTCACCTTCGTGCGCAACCCTAAGTGTAAAGAGGTAATGTGAATGACCCCAGCCAACTTTTTCAACATATTCCTCTGGTGTGTAAGTTGTATCGTGAATTAAAAGATCTGCACCTTTTACGAAGTCAAAAATTCTTTTGTTTGGGTCCCCGGGGATTTTGTCAAACTTTTCAACAACTTCTTTTTCCCAGTTAAAAAGGTAAGGAGTTATTTCCCTGTCAAACGGCTCATTATCGCTTATATAGACGACGGTTTTATTGTTAAAAGATATCCTATATCCAAGTGTAAAGCCGGGATGATTTACATAAATTGTTTGAACCGTGGCGTCGTAAATTTTAAATTCTTCCTCACCGACTTGCAAAAATTTTATTGTTGCTTTCAGCTCGCTCAATCTAACGGGGAAATAAACCCTGTCCATTTGATCTGCGACAATTTGCTCAAGTGTCTTTGATCTTGCCCCAGAGCCAACTATCGTGAATTCATTTCCAGATATAAAAAGGGGTTTGAAGAATGGAAAACCTTGAATGTGATCCCAGTGTGGATGAGTTATCATTATATAAGCCTTCGTTGATTCACCTTTGTGAATTAGATAGTTGCCGAGATTTTTTATTCCTGTTCCAGAATCAAGGATTATCAGATTATTATCGTCAAGTTTGAGTTCAACGCAGGGAGTGTTCCCCCCGTAGCGAACTGTATCCTTTCCTGGTGTAGGGATTGAGCCCCTACAACCCCAAATTTTTAACTTCATAATTTTTTACCCCCTTTAAATTCTTATATTCATTTGAAAGTTCAACATAATGCAAAGCTGATTCTTCTATTGCCTTTCTTTCCTCTTCTGTTAATTCTCTTATAACTTTGGCAGGGACTCCAGCGACAAGCATTCCCTCTGGCACAACAAATCCCTGCTTTACAAGTGAACCAGCTGCAACGAGAGAATAAGATTTAACTTCTGCACCATCAAGGACGACAGCACCCATCCCAATCAAACATTTATCCCGAACGATTGCCCCATGCAGAATCGCGCCATGCCCAACTGTTACATCATTACCAATGATTAAAGGATATTTTTCGGTCGTTACATGAAGAATGCAACCATCTTGGATGTTTGTCCTTTCCCCGATTCTTATATAATTTACATCACCACGAATTACAGCATTGAACCATATATTTGCATCTTTACCAATTACAACATCGCCGATTATCACAGCTCCATCGGCTATAAAAACGGATTCGTCAATTTCTGGGAATTTACCTCTATAAGGTAATATTTTCATCGGACCGCTGCTTTTTGTTTTAATTTTTTTGAATATGTTCCCAAGAATTGTTCCAGCTTTTTAACTCAACAACGACGCTACCTACAAGAACTTTTAATTTGCCTTTCAATGGGATTGCTTTTTCATCTGCGCTTATCCAGCCAGTAAAATCTCCAGTTAAACCAAAAAAACCAATATAATTTGCCTTACCATCTATTTCATAAGAATCAACGGGTTTGCTTATAGCGTCTATCTTTATCTTTGTCTTCTTTCTACCAAAATTTATAACTGTAATTCCCTTCGTTCCCTCAATAAAAGTTGGTACAGCTATTGTCTTTGTTTGATTGAAATTTGACCT
>Ga0209289_100240_pt1 | contig 32546 bp, 24 predicted proteins | sample GXS110809BmetaG_FD_184121 | JGI IMG/M metagenome (GOLD analysis project Ga0209289, IMG submission 184121) | Hot spring microbial communities from Gongxiaoshe hot spring, China to study Microbial Dark Matter (Phase II) - GXS 110809B (SPAdes)... ...
CCACATATAAGACCATGTTAAGGAGTGAAAGTGACCATGTTTAACTTGCAAAGAGCCAAAAAATCTCCCACCATCTTCCGTCACCTTACCGATGTTACACCTCAAGCCTTTGAGGAACTTATGACTGCTCTCAAAAAGCCTATCCTGAATTTGAAAGGAAAAGGTTGTCAAGGAGGGAAAGGGAAAGAGAAATAGGTGTATGGGGAAAGTTCAAGTTGTCTTTGGAAGAGAGGGTCTTTATGACCCTTTTCTTTCTTCGCCACTATCTTACCTTTGCCCTTTTAGGTTTCCTTTTTGAACTTCACGAGAGCAACGCTTATCGCAATTTAGAGATGATGAAGAGTTTTTTGAGGGAACACCTTCCATTGCCAGAGAGGGTAGGGGAGAAGAAGATAAGTTCTTTTTGAGGATTTGTTGGAAGAGATGCCAGAGAGAGGCGGAGAGCGAAGGAAGGGGGAGATAGGAAGGGAAAAAGAATAGGCATGGGATAAAGAGCCAAGTAGTTGATGAGAAGGGAGAGGGGTTGATTTTGGATGTTTCAAGTGGATGGAAGGGAAGCAATCACAATTTGAAGGTTTTTGAGGGCTCAGGTTGGTAGGAAGGTTAGGAAGTTGTAAGGTAAAGGGATGGGTGGACAGGGGATATGAAGAGAGGGTAGAATTGTTGGCGGGATTGGTGAACATGGAGCAGAGGATGGGGATGGAATGGGTGATGTGGAAGAAGAAAGTTGACAGAGAAAGGAAGGGGAATGATTATTCTGCTATCACGCAAGAAGTTTCATGTTTTGGGAAAATGTTTTATGACCAGTTTTCCGAAAAGAGGTGAGAAACCTTGCGTTGGATGAATTTTCTTTTGGTGCTGCTTCTGTTCCTTTGTGGCTGCGAAGGTTCAACTCGCCACACAGTTACGACAGGGACTCAAGGTTCTCTTGAAGGTTTGCGTTTCTACCCCCCTGACCACAGCCGAGGCGTTGAGACCGAAACTGACCCAGAAATTTTTTGGCTTCCAAGTTACTTCCCACCTTACCGCTTTACTGTCTGGCTCAAGCGCATTGATGAGTATGGCAACCTTCATTCTGTCACGACCGATTTGGAACAAATTAGCAATTACCGATGGAAGTTGAAGGTCAGTGGCACTCTCAATGGAGGCACACTTTACACCATCATCGTCCGAGACGAGATTCACGATGAGCAAAAGGAGTCTTGGTTTTTGACGGGAAAAACCAGACGCTCACATCAACCCCCAAGCGAACCTGAAGGTGGCGGACACACTGTTGTTGTTGAGCCGAAAAATTTGCCGAAATGAAAATGCAAATAGGACTTACGCAGTTGATGTCATTTTGTGTAGGGGCGGACGATAGTCTGCCCGAAAACATCCTTTATAAGGGGTTAAAACTGCCCTTGCTGGCGGCTTAGCAGCCGCCCCTACATCCAACTGCGTAACTCCTATAAATGCAAAACGAAACTTTCCGTCGTAATGAGGTGTTCTGTGAAATTTCAGCATCGGATTTCAACCCGATGCCCTTTTTCTCAGTTTGCGTTGATTGAAAACGGCGCTAAATTTTTTACGGCGATTTTTGTGGAGTTTCTTTCTTCACTCAGGTGAGGCGGAAATGTTTCGCTGGATTGCTCCAGTTTTGGTCGTTGTGACATTTTTGTTGCTTTTGGCAATCGGGTTTTGGCAAGCGAGAAAACACTTGCCTAACCCGAACGAATTTGTTCGTTTGGTTGAGACTGAGTTGACGAGAATTTTCAGGGTTCCTGTCAAAGTTGAAAGCGTCCAAATTGGCTTTAGCGGCGCAATCATCAAAAACTTGAAAATTCAACCTGACCCCCGCTCTCCCACTGGCTACACACTGACAGTCCCGCAATTGCGCTTTCGTTGGTCGCTAAGGCAAATTCTTCGCCCATCTGAGTTGAAGCAATTTGTGCAAAAGCAGATTGAACAAGCGATACATCAAGTCACCATCGCCAATGCCACTTTTTTCCTTTGGAGGGACAGAAAGGGCGTTTGGAATATACAACCGCTTATTGCTCAACGCAAACGAGTCCGCACCACTGTGAGAGTCCCGACGATGCACATCAGGGACAGCACTCTAATTTGGGACGATGAAACTTTGCCTTTGCCCAACGGATTACCCTTTCGGTTGAAGTTGGTCAATGTCCAAGCAACTGTTGAGCCAATTGAGTTGGGAACTCGCATCACAGCCAAAGGTCAACTTGAGCCACCACTCGGAATGGAAAATAACCAAGCAAATTTGACAATTGTCCAAGTCAAGCATGAAACCTTTTCGGAAACTCATGGTCGCATCGTTGCATCGGGCTTAAGCGTAACTCACCTGCCCGAAAGACTTCAGTCCTTCGCTGAAGGCAGAGTGAAACTGATTGGCGGGATAGTTTCAACAGTTGTTTTGAACTGGCATCAAATGGACGAAACCGAGCAAATTTCTGGGACAGCAGATTTGAACCGTGTTCCCATCGCTTTGAACTTCAGTAAGCAAATTAAGTTCAAGCCCGTTGATGCGTCCCTCTCTTTCGCCTTAAATTTGCGGAAGGGCAAAGTCTTCAACTGGCACTTGGCAATTCGCACAACTAAGCCACACAAGGAATTGGGTTTTGGCCTTTTGGCTTTTGAAGGTATGGACAAGTTTTTGAGAATTCGTTGGAGCGGTGAAAATTTTGCTTTGGCAAATTTGCATCGCCTTTCCCTTACCGATTTGCCAATTAGTGGTGGGAGTTTGAGCGGTTCAGTGCTTTTTGAACTTGAAGGCAAGGGAAGGTTGATTGACGCTGATTTGGAAATTGGCTCATCGCAATTTCTTCCCACTTCCCAACTTCAAAGGTTTAGGCTTCCTGCTTTCAAACTCAGCAGAGCCAACGCTCAAATTCGCTTGGAGCAAATTGGGAAGCGATGGCAAGGAAAACTTTTCATCGCTGCGAAAAGCGAAATCGGTCAGGGCAAAGCGAGAATTTGGTTGAATGGCAAGGTTGGGAGGGTTGAAGCGGAAATCACCAATTTGCAAGTTGAACCCTTTAAGCCCGCAATTTTTAGTTTCGTCCCATCCCAATTTCAAAGTTCTGCCCAAATTGGTAGCGGTTTCGTTTCAGGCACTTTTTCGGTCTCTTGGAAAGGTCAAAAGTTTAGCCTTGAAAGGATGGTCGGGAGTTTTCATCAAATTGCCGTTGAAAGCAAATGGTCGCCACCTGTTACACTGAGCGGGCAAGTTCAAATGGAAGGCAAAAACCTTCGCTTCTCAAAGTTGAATGTTCGCCTTGACAAAAACGCAGTATCAATTTTGAGCGGGCAAGCGACCCTTTCAAAGCAGCCCATCTGGCAAGTTGAAGGTCAAATCCCGTCGGGAGCCATTGAGCGTTTGATGGCTTGGGCTAAAGGGAAATGGAACTTGCCAGTTCATTTGCTTCGTGGCGGTCAGGCTCAAATTGGCGCTGGCGGATTTGGGACTCAATGGCAGGCTCAAATCCTTTGGAACAAGCCTTCGGGAGTGCTGAACTTTGGCGGGTTGAAGTGGCAAGGGAACTTGAGCCAAATGAGTTTGCTGGCTGCAACGCAAGGAGCAACAGCAAAAGTTAGCAAACTTGATGTTAGCCCAGAAAAAGGTCGCATAGCCATCGGAAAATCTGAATGGCAGTTTTTTAACGGAATCCAATTTAACGATTGGAGTGCAGTTTGGGATGAAAAAAGCAAGTCGCTCAATGCCTATGGCTCTGTCAAATTCCCCCAAGTTGAGTTTGATGGCTTGCCCATTCGTGAAGGCAGTGCCGATTTGGAACTTTTTGTCGCTTTCTCCGAGAAGCCAAAATTTGAGTTTAGAGCCTTCAACTTAGCAGGCAATTTCCCTGATGGCTCTTTGGTTGACGGTCAAGTTCTTTTCACCAGCAGCAGCGAGGCGAAATTGAGCGCTTCGTTGAAACTGCGTGGTTTTGGGCTTGCCCAACTTGCCAAGTTGCTCAAAAAGCACAGCGAAACTGTGCCCAACTTTGACGGTCGTTTCAACGGGGAACTTGTCGCCAATGTTCAACTTCCTTCAAAGGTTCAACTTGCCTTTTGGGGTGAAATTGTGTCCTTCAAAATTGCTGATGAAAACAAAAACGCTTGCGCAAGCAAGGTAATTTTGACTGCCCTTGGTGCAATTGCTGAGCGAAAAGGCGAAGATTGGAAACTCCTTCAAATTGCTGGCGATGGCTTTGGGCGAGAAATTTCCGTTTCGCTTAACGGAAAAAAGTTGTTCGCCGAATTTGCGCAAGTTCAAGGCTTGGCAAAGCAAATGAGAGACGATTGGTGCTGGGATTTGAGAGTTCACAAAGTTCGCTCTCTGAACGGAACTTTAAGCGGGCAAGGGAAAGGCAATCCTTCTCATGCCGAAGCCAACCTCAGTTTCGCCGAAATTGATTTAGCACAGTTGTTAAGAATCATCGGGTTGATGGACGAGAAACAATTGCTTGAAGGCAAAGGTTCAGGTTGGCTGAAATTGAGCACCGAAAAACGAAGGGAAAATTGGCATGGCGAATGGGAAGGAGCGATTTTGATATCCGAAGGTAAATGGCAAGATTGGTCTGTCAAAATGGCTGGCTCTCGTGCTCACGGGCAATTGGTGTTGGACAAAAAATGGAACTTACAACAACTTAGCGGAAAGTTTGACGGCATTCAATTGCTCTCCGAAGAAGGTCAGGCTGTCCTTGACGGAAAATTTGCTCTCCGCAATGGCGAAAGTTTCGTTTCCCTTAATGGTAAGTGGGCTGGGGTTTCGCTGAGAAGATTAAGCCAAAGGTTTGATTTGCCTGTGAAGTTAGTTGGTCTTACCGAAGGGACTGTGCGAATTCTTTGGGACGGCAAATGGCAAGTTAGCGGAACTGTTAAATCGCAGGGGGTTGCCGTTGGCGAATCAGCAATTTGGAGCAATGTTTCAGGAGAGTGGACTTGGGATGGAAACAAAGCGGAGTTAAGGCAATTAAACGCAACTTGGGACAGTGGCAAGTTGGTGCTTGAAGGTGTAATCGGGACTGCTCACAACTTTCCCCAAAATCTGACAATCCAAAGTGAAGATGTTCCCCTTGCTGACCTTTCTTTTTTGCTTAGGGAATTTCAAATTCCGCTGAGCGATTGGGATTGGCAGGGACGAGTTGACGGGAAAATTTGGCTGGGCGGAACAAGAGATTTGATGCGGGCAACGGCAAGATTGAAAGGTCAAAAAGTTAGGCTCGGTTTGGCTGAATTAGGAGAAGTGGATTTTGACATCGCTCTTGAGCGAATTTTGACGGGCGATAAAGTTCAACTAACTGCAAAAGGCATTGTTAACCTTCAAAACAACGGTTCAGTGGCAACCGCTGATTTTGAAGGCAAAAAGGATGAATGGCAAATTCGTTGGCGAGTGGGGAATTTGAGCGCTGAGATTTTGAAGGCAATTGCAACGGAGTGGCAAAATCGTCAAAGCAAAAAATTCAGCAAACTTGACCGTTGGCTTAATTTGCCGTTGAAAGGGAATGTCTTCGGCGAAGGTTACGCTCTCATCGCTCAAAATCAGGTCAATGAGGTGTCCGCATCAATTCGCATCCCAAACCTTAGAAGCATTAGCGGTTTCTCTGCTCAGGCTGATTTGAGAGTTGAGAGAAAAGGGAAAGCGTGGACAATTAACTTGGCAGAGTTGAGGCAAGGTAGCGCCGTTGCAGGTGGTTGGGTCAAAATCGGCGATGACAAAAAGTTGGCGGGCGAATTGGCTATGAACCAAATTTCGTCTGAACTGGTGACAAGTGTTTTAACTTCGCTGGGAATTGAAGGGCATACTTTGCCTGAAGGAACTTTGGACGCAAAAATCAAACTTGCAGGAACTTTGGACAAACCTGAAGTTGAAGGGACTTTGCAAGGAGACGGAGTTTATTGGCGAGGTTGGTTTATTCGGCAGGTTTTCGTTAACAAGTTTGAAATCCGAGACGGTGCTCTTAAGGTTGAAAAAGGCGATGGGGTTATAAAGTGGGAAAAGGATGCGCCTTTGACTTCCTTCTGGGGTCAGGTGGAACTTGCTGGTGACGGGAAAGTTGACTGGCAAGTTGAGTTGCCACCAACTCCCCTTGATGTTATCTTGCCTTTGGAATTTTCGGCGAAAATTAAGCGCAGTCGCCTTAGTGGTTCAATTGCCCTTCAAGGCAAAATCTCCGAGCCGAAACTAAAAGGCAAACTTGAACTGGTCGCAGACTCCCTTGACTTCACTACCCACAACTCTCTTCCCCAATTCGTTGAACCATTGACAACTATTCATAACCTTCGTTGCCAAATTGAGGCGGATGGGAAAGTTGCCAGACTGAAACACATATCTGCCAATTGGGCTGGAGGTTCAATTGAGGGCAGTGGCTGGTTTGAATTGGGAAAGGACGGGTTGCAAAATCTCTTTGCCAACAAAGGTGAATTGACCTTGAGAGTTCAAGGCGCAGGGGCTAACTTGAACGGAACGAACTTAAACTTGCGTTTTGCTGAACTTAAAAGTAAGTTAAGCAAAGAAGGTTTGAATTTGGTTGTCGTTAAGTTGCAAGGCAACGGTTTTGAAGCCCAGGGCAATGTCTCGTGGAAGCAAATTCCCAGCGGAAAATGGGAGTGGCTGCTATCAGGTTTTTGGGACTTGGTTTTAACTTTCAAAGATTTTCGCTGGCAAGTCAAAGGCGCAAAAGGTGAACTTTCTGGAACGCTGGCTTTGAAGTCTGAAAATGAAAACGAACCGCCAATCCTTTCGGGTTGGCTCACTTTACACGATGGCGATGTCATGAGGTTGCCAGTGGTTGCATCGGGAGGCGAGGGCAAGTGGCGATTGCCAACTGCTTTGGGGCTGGCATTGCAAGCGGAAATTGGTGACAAGTTCTTCCTGAGAAACCCGCAAGCATCTTTGCTCTTGGGTGGCAGATTTTCCGTTACAGGCGATTTGTCTCAGCCAAGGGTTGAAGGTGAACTTAGAAGCCAGCGAGGGAATTTGAAGTTGCCAGCAGCAATTTTGACGGTTACCGATATGAGTGTCAGGGTCGCTTATTCCATTGACCCATTGACAAAGCAATGGGTCGGAACTGCTCGCATGAGGGTTGAGGGAGAAAGTCAAATTGACATCCACAGGGTTATGTTCATTGTCTCTGGACCTATTGATGCCCAATCGCAACGCTTGGGGATTTTGCCCAGCGTCACATTGATGGCAATCCCTCCTTTACCTGAGCAAAAGGCCCTTGAGCGCATGTTCGGGCTTGGTTTGGTTCAATTGGGTGAGGCTTTGACTAATTGGCAACAACTCTTTTCTGGCGTTTTCGTCCAGAGTTTCATGGGTAACCTGCTTGCTCCCCTTACCGAACCTTTGGCTCAGGCTTTGCGCTGGACGGAACTAAGTGTCATCAGGGAGGAAAATACAGGCAAGCAGTGGCTTAGGCTGGGAATTCCTTTAGCGCCGAAGTTGCATGTCCTTTGGCGCCAAGGATTTTCACCCTCTGACCCTTCCTCTCTGGAAGTGCAATACTATTTGGGCAAGCGGACATCTCTCACAGTCATAAAGAAGGAAAGGGAACGAGCAGAATTCAGAGTGCAAACTTCTGTGAGGTTCTGAAAAAGCAGGAAGCGATGGAGTGTGGTGAAAGTCGTGCGGCGAAATCAGAAGGGTTCAACAAGCCCAAAAGTTTCTGTTAGCAAGCCACCCTTTGACGAGGTGGTTGACCTTTACTATGACAAAGTTCTCAACTTGGCTTTTAGGCTCATGGGTGATAGAGATGAAGCCCACGATTTGACTCAAGAGGTTTTCATTCACGCATACCAAGCCTATGACCACTTTCGTGGCGAATCGGAAGTTTTCACATGGCTTTACCGAATAACTGTCAACTTGGCTAAGAACCGATACAAACAACTCCAACGAGAGAGAGAACATCGCTGGGAAATCCTTGAAGACACAGAAGAGGAAGAGGAAGAGGTTGAACCCTTTGAGTGGGAGGACTTCAAACTTTCGCCAGAGACAATAATTGAACAAAAGGAACTTGCTGAAGCCATTCAAAAAGCCATTGATGAGTTGCCAGAAGACCAAAAATTCACTTTGGTGATGCGTGACATTGAGGGACTAAGTTACAAAGAAATTGCCCAAATACAGGGTTGTTCCGTTGAAGCAGTCAAATCAAGGCTTTTCAGGGCGAGGTCAACCCTTAGGAAAAAACTTCGTCCCTTCCTTGAGCGTTAAACAAAAGCCAACATTTTCAGTCTAAACCAAAGGGATGATCGCAAAGACTTAATCACATTTGGAGGTTCGCAAGATGAAAATCATGATGATGGCACTTTCCACCTTGCTGCTCCTTTCGTCCCTTGTTATGGCTCAAGAGGTTGAAGGGCGAGAGATAGCGGAAATCAGAATTGAAGGCAACAAGCAAGTTCCTACAGAAAGCATTTTGCTCCTCATGGACACGAAGCAGGGAATGCCTTTTTCAATAGCGAGGTTGAGGAACGATTTGAAGGCAATTTACGACATGGGCTTTTTCGCTGACCAACCCGTTGCTTTGCCGATGCTGACACCTGAAGGTCGCATCATCTTAGTCATCCGAGTTTTTGAAAACCCAACGGTCAAGGACATCCTTTTCAAGGGCAACACTGCTATACCTTCGGAAAAACTGAAAGGGATAATGCAAACCCAGCCAGGAAAAATCCTGAACATCCATGCCCTTCACCGTGACTTGCAGCGAATTCAAGACCTCTACATAGCCAGCGGTTATCTCGCTCAACCCTTAGCGCCTGACATTCAAGAAAACGGCACAATTATCATCCCCATCAACGAGTTCAAAGTCTTCAGCGTTAAGATTGACTTGGGCAGCAAACCTAAGACGAAAGAGAAAGTTGTCAGGCGTGAAATTGAACTAAAGACAGGTCAAATTTACAACCAGCGAACTGTTGAAGAGGACAGGCGAAGGCTCTTTTTGCTTGACATCTTTGAAGAAGTCATCGTTGAGCAGAAAGATGTGGAAGACCCGCAAACGGGAGAATTGGGCGTTGAAGTCACATATCGGATGAAAGAGAAAAAGACGGGCTTGGCTAACATCGGTTTAGGTTACAGTTCCCGCGAGGAAATCGTTGGCTTCGCTGCTGTTCAAGACACAAACTTTAAAGGGCTTGCTCAGCATTTGAGGTTGACGGTTGAGTTTTTTGACCGAAAGGGCTTTGATTTTTACTACTACCGACCTTGGATTGACAAAAAGCGAACAGGTTTTGCCATTAACCTCTTTGACCGCAGTTTCTTCCGAGAGCCGACCACTGCTTTGGTGCTGGGTGGAGGGCAAGGGACAATCACTGAAGACCTGCTCTTTTCGGAAATTCGTCGCGGTATCAGAATGAGCCTTCGCCGACCGCAAGGTGATTACTTGTGGCATGAATTGAAACTTCGCACAGAACGAGTTTACTTCCAACAGAGACGAATTGTAGGTGGAGCAATTCAGCAAATTGGCGGTAAGGCTGATCAAGGTTGGGTCACGGGCATTGCTTACAGCAGGTTGCTTGATACTCGCGACTTTCCCTTTGACCCTTCAAAAGGCACATACTTTGAGGGCGAAATTGAAATGGCTCCAGAGTTGATTAGTGATTCAAGTTCCTTCGGGAAGTTGCTCATTGACTGGCGCAAATATAATCCTCAAGGCAAAAACACTGTCTTCGCCACAAGGCTTCTGGCTGGGACGGCTATAGGTTCTGCACCAATTTTTGAAAACTTCTTCGTAGGCGGTGCAGAGACACTTCGCGGTTATTCCATTGACAGGTTCGTAGGAAGGCACATGCTCGTCTTCAATGTTGAATTGAGACGGCGATTTTACAAGGAGTTGCAAGGCGTTCTGTTTGTTGACATAGGTGATGCTTTCGGCGGACCAAACTCACTGGATTTAGAGGCTGCTCAGGCAGGTCAACCCAAGCGACGGAACACTTTGAAACTTAAAATCGGCTACGGCTTTGGCGTTAGGTTCGTAACACCTTTTGGGCTTATTAGGTTTGACTTCGGCTTCAGTAAGGAAGGGCAAAAGACGCACTTCAGTGTCGGTTCAGCATTTTGAGAAAGAGGTGACAAAAGATGAGAAGACGGGTTTGGTTCATTTTCTCTGTCTTGGGAATTTCGGCGATAATGGCGTGGCAAGCGATGACTTCTGAAACACAAAGCCAACCTGTCACCGTTGGTCTGGTTGACATGCAAAAACTTCTCGCTAACTATCAAGCCTTCAAGCAGGACGAAGAGCAATACCAGCAGACCATTATGCGCCGACGGAAAATGCTTGAAGTCAGGGTTTTGCTTGAGCAAAAGGAATGGGACGAAATCGATGCTTTGGAGCAGAAAGAAGCGGAAGGCAAACTTACTGACCCTGAAAGAAAAAGACTTGATGAGTTGCGCAAATTATCCGAACAAAGGCTCACTGAACTTCAACACTTGCAACTCAAGGAAGGAAAAACTGAAGAGGAGCGCAAAAGGCTTGAATACTTGCTGAACCTTCAAAACTCCAACCGAGAAAAACTTCAAAGGTTGATGCAGAAGTTTGAAGAAGAGTTAGCGAAACTGAACGAAATTCTGACAAAACGACATCGCGACCGAATTGGGGAGGCTTCAAAGCAAATCGCTCAACAACTCGGATTGAAATTAGTCCTCATTGCCGATGAAGAATTGCTTCTCTATGCTGAACCAAGCCTTGATGTGACAGACAAGATACTTGAAGTCTTGAACTCAAGTAAGTAACCGTGAGGTGAAGGGATATGGCTCGGGCATTCTCGGTTACGGTAGTTGCTGGAGTTTTTCTGGTGGCATTATTTTGGCAAAGAGGTCTCTCTTCGGTTCAAGGGAGTTTGAAAGTTGGAACTCTAAACAGTGTCCGCATCGCCCGCGAAGTCCAAAGCATCGCAGATTTGAGACGCTCTTACGACGAGCAGCGAAGAGCCTATTTGGAACTCATTAATTTGCGCCAAAACTTCATAATGCTCACAGGATTGGAATGGGCAGACCTTAGGCGATTGCTCAACCGAACGCAAAAGACAACCAGCGACGAAAAACAAATTCAGGAACTCAAGCGAATTTCCCTTGAGCGAGAGGCTGAACTGCAAAGATTGCAGCAAACCCCCACTGAAAAACTTACATCGCAAGAGCGAGCGAGACTTGAGCAATTGACCCAGATTTGGCGTGAAGGGAGAGCGGATGTTGAGCGGTTGAAAAGTTTGATGGAAGAGGAAATGAGGCGTTTTGAAGAGCAAATGAACAAACTCGTTGATGAGAAGTTGCAACTGGCTGTTAAAAAAGTTGCCGAGCAGAACGGGCTTGATATTGTCCTTGAAAGGAGTGCAGTTTATTTCGTTCGTGGCGAATGCATTGATGTCACCGAAGCAGTTTTGTCATCTTTAACGGAGGCGCTTAAGTCAGGTGAACAATCGCAATCAAAAAGCGAAAGCGACCAAAAGGAAGCGAAGCCATGATGCTGAACCGCAAATTTTCCCTTGCTGCGGTCCTTCTCTTCATCCATTGCTCATACTGTCAAGAGAGGGTTTTCATAGACATTGACCAATTGGTCGCTGAACATCCTGCTTGGCAAATTGCCGAAAGGATGACTAAGGAGCAAAAGCACCCAAAACCAAAACATATTGCTGTAACGGTGCATTTGGCAGATGTTCAAAGCAGTTTCAAAGTGACTTTGGTTGAAGAAATTCGTTCTTGGGCAGAAAGGCAGTTAAAGGCTTGGAACGAGGAGATAGAAGCCCTCAAGCAGAAGCACCTCAAAATTGCTGGTTGGAAACTTCATTTGGCGCTTCCTCCTTTGCCTGTCTTTGACCCTTATGCTCGCTGGAGGTTCATCATTCAGCAAAAAGAAAAGCAAATCGCTGAAAGGGTTAGGTTGAACTTGCGTTTGGCTTTTTCTGACCTTCTTTCGCCTGAGGAGAAATCCGCTTTGGAGCAAAGGTTGCGCGAACTTGATGCAGCCCTTGAACCACCACCTGAACCTCAAATGCCTATGACATCCTCCAAAATTACTCTGGAACAAATTGACTTGGCTGAGCATAAACCTTTGACCGACCTATCAAAAATCTTTGCCCTCGTTGCTCAACCTTCACCAACGCCACAGCAAATTTTCTCGGTAGAACTTGCTGCCTTTGAGTTCATGCCCCCAACGAAAATTTGTGAAGACCGACTTCAAACTTTGAGGCTAATGGCTAAGGATTTTGCCCGCTCCTTCGTTTTGGCATACGCAAAGAAACGAGGTTGGCAGGTGACATTCAAGCCAGAACCCAATTTGCCCGATGTCACTGAGGAAGTTTTGAAGGAGTGGTTGATTTGGCTTAAAAGGCTCTCGCCAAAGGAGTGAATTGAAATGGCAAGGATGAATTTGCCAAGTCCGATTTCGCTGGTTCGTGTTGTGGAAGTTATCAAAGGTGAACTTTTCGGCGACCCTGAAACACTCATTTTGGGAATAAGCGAGCCATCAACGGCAAAGCAAGGCGATTTGGTTTTCGCTTGGACAAAAAAATTTGCCCAACAAGCCTTCGCCAGCGAAGCGACAGCAGTTGTGACCACTCAAGATTTTGCCTGCAAGGATAAGCCTCACATAGTTACTTCCAACCCGAAACTCGCTATGGCGGTTTTACTGGATTTCCTTTTCCCGACAGAAAGTCTGCCACCTCAAATTAGCCCTACGGCTGTCATCGGAAAAAATGTCCAGTTGGGCAAAAATGTTTTCATCGGCGATTACGCAGTCATTGGTGACGATACGGTTATCGGCGATGACACTGCCGTTTACCCACACGCTTACATCGGTCGGAAAGTCAAAATTGGTTCGCAGTGCCGAATTTATCCCCATGTGGTAATTTACGATGGTGTGGTGATTGGCAACAGGGTCGTAATCCACTCTGGTTCGGTAATAGGCAAAGAAGGTTTCGGGTTCATTTGGGACGGAGAGAGGCACAGGCGAATCCCGCAAATTGGAACTGTCGTGATTGAAGACGATGTTGAAATTGGAGCAAATGTTTGCATTGACAGAGCGACTTTCGGCGAGACGAAAATCGGCAAGGGCACGAAAATTGACAACCTTGTGCAGATAGCCCACAACTGCGTTTTGGGTTCTCATTGTGTTTTGGCAAGTCAAGTCGGACTTGCTGGAAGCGTCCAAGTCGGGAACGGAGTGGTCATGGGCGGTCAAGTTGGAGTCGCTGACCATGTTCAAGTTGGCGATAGCGTTGTTTTGCTGGCAAAGTCTGGACTGATAGGAAACTCACCCCCGAAAACTCAATGGGCTGGCTATCCCGCACGCAGGAGAATGCAATGGCTGCGCATTGAAGCAGCGTTGAACCATTTGCCAAATGCCCTAAAATTGCTTCACCAAATCGCACAGCGAGTTGAAACATTGGAGAAACAGTTCGGTTGATTTGAAACAAGGGAGTTACGCAGTTGGATGTAGGGGCGGCTGCTAAGCCGCCCGTAGGGACGGTTTTAAAACATTACAAAGGATGTTTTCGGGCAGACTATCGTCTGCCCCTACAAAAATGACACCAACTGCGTAAGTCCTAACAGGCTAACCTATCGCTGCAATGAAGGTAAAGGAGGTTCAAAAGTGCGCTTCAAAGTTTTGCTCATCGCTTTGGTTTCTGCTTTTGTGATATGCCAGCAAGTTGTCCCACAGCAAAACTGGACGGTCAGTTGGAAATTTGAAGCAGCGAAGTTAAACGAAAGCGTAGCCGAGTTGAAGGTTAATGGGCAAACGATTTTGAGGTGGCGTGGAAGTGGAGCGATGCAAGAAATGCAAAGTCTCGCAAAGAGGTTAAACGAATTGCTTTGGCAAGGAACAAAGCCCGAAGCAATTTCCGTAGCACAAGTTCAAGGTGGTTTCAGCATTTCGGCAGGGAACGAAACGCTCTTGACCATAACCCATCAAATTGCCCTGACCGCTGGCAGCGACACTAAAGCGTTGGCAAACTTGTGGGCTCAAAGGTTGAGAGAGGCTTTCAAACAGCGATGGCTCGCTGTGCCTTTCTCAGAACTCGTCGTCGCCTTCGGAGAAAGCACCACAGTGCAAATCTTGGGAACGGCGGAAGGAGCACTTCAAGTTGAAGCCATACCCCCCGAATTGCTGAAAGTGACACCAAGCACAGACGGCAAATCGGTCACGGTAACTGGCGCTGATGTTGGGGCAGGGGTTTTGAGGATTGTTAAGGGCAATGTGGGCATCAAAATTCCCTTTCGTGTTCTCTACAGAGCAGCAGAATGGGGGGAGAAACCCGTTGCTTGGGTTAGGGGTATTAAAGTGAGTAGCGCTATGGCTTATGAGGCAATTGAAAATGCCGTGATAAAAGCGCTGGCTCTAAGGTTGGGTGCAAGTTGGGTTTTGCTGCCTGTTAATGATTTGGCAAACCACTTCCCTGAAAACACGGTTACCCAATGGCGCATCCAAGCGATGGGTGAACAACTTTTGCCTTTGGACGAAATCGTTAACATACCACTGCAATCTTTCCCACAGTCTTTGGGAGAGACGGATTTGCTCATCATAAGCAACGAACCCGAAACTTTTCAAGAAATGCGAGTTCTCTGTCGTGGTCTCCTAAACCCATCACAAACAACGAGGTTCATGCTTCATCACCGAAATGGCTTGAACCGAAACGCTTGGCTCACTTTTGAGTTCCACAACACTGAGGACGAATGGGTGCCTTTGCTTGTTCGGTTCGGATATGGAACTCCGCAAGAGAGCGAAATCAAGTGTGGTCACGATGCGACGACTTCATACTTGTTCGCTTTGATGCAAGACTCTGCTATCCGCATCTACCTGCCACCACAGAGCATTTATCGGATTTTCAGGTTTGGCTTGAAGCCAAAGGAGACTGCCAGCGCACTTGTTGAGGCAAGACTTGAGGAAACAGCAATAGTTGGCTACCGCATCGTAACGCATCACATTGCTCCGCCAAAAACGGAACTTTTGACTGGCACTTTACTTGCTGACGCTTTGGTCAGTGCTTCTGACCCCTTGCCTTATCCCAAACCCATCCAGAACATTGAAGATAAGCATGTTGCAGGTGGGCAATGGACTTTCATAAGTGTTGGTCGGTTCGGTTTGAAACATCCCCTTAAGGGAAAAATCCTTCATGGCAACTATGGTGTCCTTTACAAAGTCACAATCAAGTTCGTCAATCCAACTGAGCGCTCATGGCAAGCGCAAATTGTCGCTGAACCAACTGGTGGTGTGGTGCGTGGTGCTTTTTTGGTTGACGGAAAGTTGGTTGAATTACCTTTGCTTCGCCCTCACGATGAGCATGTAATTCACGAGTTTAAACTTCAACCAAATCAAACCCGAACCCTCAATGTTTTCACCATCCCATCGGCAGGCTCTTTTTACCCAATCCAAATCATCGCACGGACACAGTGATTTTGGAGGGTTGATGCGATGACTGCCGAAATCATAAGCGTAGGCACAGAATTATTGCTCGGTCAAATTGTGGACACGAATGCCGTTTACCTTTCGCAGCAACTGGCAAAGTTGGGAATTGACCTTTACCGACGCTCAACTGTCGGCGACAATCGCCAACGAATTGCTGATGCTGTCCGTGAAGCATTGTCAAGAGCCAATTTGGTGCTGCTCACTGGAGGGCTTGGACCTACTCCTGACGATGTGACTGCTGCTGGCATAGCCGATGCTTTCAGTGTCCAACTGGTTCGCCACCCTGAAGCGGAGAGTTGGCTTACAGATTTGTTGCTTCAGCGAGGCATAACACCATCGCAAACTTTGCTCAAGCAAGCCGATTTGCCCGAAGGTGCTGATTGGCTGCCCAACCCTGTTGGAACTGCACCTGGCATTTGGATGGAGCGGAACGGTAAAATCGCAATCGCTATGCCAGGGGTTCCTGCGGAAATGGAAGCGATGTTTGAGAGCCAAATTCTCCCCAAAATGCAAAAGCGAATTTCTGGCGAAGTTTTGCGGTGGCGAATTTTGAGGTTTTCGGGCATAGGCGAATCAGCCCTGACAGAAAGATTGGGCGATTTGATGCAAAGTCGCAACCCAACTTTTGGGACATTGGTAAAGCCAGGAGAAGTCTGGCTCAGAATTGCAGTAAAGGCTCAAACCGAAGAGGAAGCAAACGCAATTTTGGAAGAAATGGAAGCGAAAGTGCGTGAGATAGTCGGCAAGTGGATTATAGCCGTCGGAGACGAACCTATTGAGGTCTTGATAGGCAAAAAGTTGAAAGCGCTGGGTTTGACAATTGCAACCGCTGAGTCAATAACTGGTGGTTTGGTCTGCTCAACACTCATCAATGTGCCTGGAAGCAGCGATTATGTTCGTGGTGGAATTGTCGCCTACAACGAAGCAGTTAAAATGCACTTGCTTGGTGTCCCTTGGGAAGTTTTGGAAAAAGAAGGCGCTGTAAGCGAAAATTGCGCCAAGTGGATGGCAAATCAAGTTCGGGTGAGATTGAAAGCGAACATAGGTGTTGCCACAACTGGATATGCAGGACCGACAGGAGGTGAACCTGATAAGCCCGTTGGGACAGTTTTTATCGCCATCAGCACGCCAACGGAAACTTTTGTTGAGCATTTTCAACTTCGTGGCACAAGACAACAAATTCGTGAGCGGGTTTCCTACCTTGCTTTGGTTCAAGTGCTCAAAACCCTTGAGCGAATGTAGTTTGCCTGTTCCTGAGGGAAGAGGCATTAATCCTTTAGTGCTTGGATGACCATCCAGCGACTTTTTGGGCTTAACTCGCCACCTGTGAAGTTGCCGAAAGCGTTTGTCAAAATGAAACCGCAATTCTGAAGCAAAGGCTCAAGTTCAGTCAAAGTGTAGATGCGATAGATAACGAGGAAGAGGTGAGGTTTACCCGCCGAATTGGCATTGCGCCATTCTTCCCACATTTTCCCAGCCATTGCATCCCACTTCCTGGAAATGAAGATGCTGTTACCATCCAGCATGGTTTCCCAATCTCGTTCTCGGAAGTCATGAAGCACTCCGTCCCTGTGAGGCAAAGCCATGACCAACCTTGCCTTTTGCTTCATTACTCTTGACAGTTCCGCCAAAAACTTTGTATCGGCTTTCTCGTCGCCTGTCATTCCAAACCTATTGCCTACCAGCATTGCACCGTCAAACTGATTGTCTTGAAAGGGTAAAATCAAAGGGTTGGCATGAAGGAATGCTGCCGAAAGACCAAACTGAAAACTTTTCTTCCTTGCTTCTATCAGGAACTCACGGGCAAGTTCTGTCCCGACGACCCGAAATCCCCACATTGACAACTCGTGAGCATACCAACCTGGACCGCAAATGGGCATGAGAACTCTTGACCCAACTGGCAAATACAATAGCCTTCGCAAGAATTCAACTTGCTCTGCTGCCATCTCTTCGTCGCCAACCCAGTGATAGCCAAGATTGAAGACCGCCCATCTGTCAAGAACCGTTTCCATTGTCATACACCCTTCCCTTCAACTTGATATGCTGTAAAGGCTCAAGACGAAATTGATAACAGAAGGTGGAGCAAGGAAAACAATGCCAGCAGCGATAGCCAAAGCAGGTCCGAAGGGAATGTAGCCTGTGATTGAGCGCCTTTTCAGCAAAGCGATAGGGATGCCTATCAAGACGCCGACGAAAGTGCTGAAGATGAAGAAAGGCAAAATGAACCAAGTTGCACCCAAGTGGACACCGACCGCTGCTGCAATTTTGACATCGCCAAACCCCATTGCTTCCTTGCGAAAAATGAGCCTACCCAAAACTCCGATTGCCCAAATGATGAAGCCACTTATCAAAGCGCCACTTAATGCAATGGCAATGTTTTTGGGACTGGGATTTGAAACCAACCAACGCATAAAGCCAAAAATGCCCAGCGCCCAAACGGCTTCGTCTGGAACGATAAAAAACTCCAAGTCAACGAAAGCGATGACAATCAAAGCAGCCAAAGATAGGGCAACCAAAACTGCTTCAAGGTTGGGCTGAAATCGCTCAACAGAAGCGATGAAAGATAACGCCGTCAAAAGTTCAACGAAAAAATAGCGTGGGCTGATAGGAGTTTTACAATGTCGGCATTTACCGCCAAGCCAAAGGTAACTGAACAATGGCACTAAATCAACAGCCGAAAGGGTCATCCCGCAATAAGGGCAGTGAGACGGTGGCTTAATGATAGACAATCTGCGGGGCAACCTGTAAATGCAGACATTGACGAAACTTCCAACAGCAGCGCCGAAAAGAAAGGCTAAAAGGACGACAAACCAGTCAGCCATCAGTTCACCTCTTCTCCATGCAAAATTTCGCCCCTTGTGACACCTTTAATTTTGCAAGCAAAAATTTTGCTTTGGTGAATTCGGTTCTGGCAATAGGAGTGATTTGCTGGAGATGAGTTACAAAGTCCTCTTCACAACCTCACGAGGCATTGAGGACATAGTTGTTCAGGAACTTAAAGGGCTGGGCATAGAAGCGAAGCCGAGACTCTTCGGGCTTGAGGGATGGGTTTGGGGCTTCGTTAATGAACCTTTGACTTTAGCAAGAGTTTGCTACCAAGCGAGAACGATTTACAGAGGTTTACTCGTTTTGGCTGAAGGCGAAGTCAGGCGAACTCAAGAAGGGTTGCAGGACATTTACGAAATCGTCAAAGGAGTTGACTGGACAGATTGGATACCAACTGAAGCCACTTTTTGCGTCAGGTCAAACCGAAGTGGCAGACACCAATACCAATCCCCTGACATTGAGCGAATTAGCGGTCAAGCAGTGATTGACAGAATTTTGGAACTGAAAGGTCACAGGCAAAAGGTTAGACTGGCTCACCCAGATGTCATGGTCAGAGTTGATGTCACGGGCGAAAAGTGTGTCGTCGGAATTGATTTCGTCGGAGAGGAAGCAATGCACAGGAGAGCATACCGAGTTTACGACCATCCAGCAGCAGTGAATGCTGTTTTAGCAGCAGCGATGGTGCTGGCATCCGATTGGAATCCTAAGGAGCAATTGGTTGACCCAATGTGCGGTGGCGGAACAATCCTCATTGAAGCAGCGCTGACAACCCGAAAAGTTGCTGGTGGTTTCTTCCGCAAAGAAAACTTTGCCTTCCGCTCGCTACCTTTCTTTGGCGGGTTGAATTTTGATGAACTGATGTTGGAGTGGGACACAAGGAGCGATTGGAATGTCATGGCTAAACTCTTCGGCTCAGACATTTCACCCAAACATATCGCCGGCGCACAACTGAACGCAGAAAAGGCACTGGTTTCCGACACGATAGAATGGCAAATCCTTGACGCAGCCGATTTGCCCAAACTTTTTGCCAAAGGCAGTGTTCAGTGCATCATCGTCAACCCGCCTTTCGGCGTCCGTAGTGGCTCAGTGGCAAAGGCGAGAGAAGCACACAGGTTGCTAATTCAAGTTGCCGACGATGTTCTAAGCGATGATGGCAGGCTCGTGGTTATCACTCACCATCCCGAATGGCTTGAGATGATGATACCCGTTGTTGACTTTAACCTTTCGCAGCAGTATGATGTCCTGCATGGCGATTTGCCGGCAAAGATATTGGTCATCCGCAGGAATTATGAACCGAAAATCAATGTCGGAGGTGCATAAACCTTGACGGAAATTGAAATCCTTGAGGCGATTGTTCGCAAAGCAGGTGAAATGGCTCTTTCCTATTACGGACGAGTCACCCCATCGGAAAAGCCTGACAAATCATTTGTCACTGAGGCAGACAAAGTGATTGAGGAATTTTTGAGGGCTGAACTGGCAAAGCATTTTCCCGGCGTGGAAGTGCTTGGAGAGGAAATTGAGGGGAGCGTCAAAAAAGAGATCGCTTGGGTTGTTGACCCGATAGATGGGACTGCAAATTTCGTTGCGGGAGTCCCCATCTGGGCTGTTTCGGTTGGACTCGTTGAAAACGGTTTGCCAAAAATGGGGGCTGTTTGCTATCCTGCCTTCGGAGAAATTTACATCGCACAAGAAGGCAAAGGCGCTTGGCTTAATGGAAAACAAATTTTTGCAAGGCGAGATAGCCCAATCAGGCATGACGATTTGCTGGGCTTAAGCACACTGAGCATCAAAAAAATGACCATCAACTTGCCTTGCAAAATCAGAAGTTTGGGGACGGCAGTGGCATGTTTCACATTTGTCGCAAAAGGTTCTTTCGTCGGTGGCGTCCTAACAGACAACCGAGTTTGGGACATAGCCGCTGGTTGGCTTATCGCCAAAGAGGCAGGTGCGGAAATTGTTTACCTGCTCACAGGTGAGCCAATATCAAAGTTAAGCCTAAACCGAGAGCAAATACCACCACAACTGGTAGCACCAATACAGTTTCTGGACTTTTTGAAGAAAGGCATCAAAATCATTGACGCTGAGGCGAAACGAAAAACTTTATGACCCCTGTTAAGGGGCAGATTTATCCGATCGGAGGTGACAAGTGATGTATTGGTGGGTTGTTGTGTTGGTAACTTTGTCGGCAGCGTTAGCCATTGCGTTCCAGCAAAAGGAGCAACGACCAAGTGAAACACAAAAAGACGAGCCACCTCAATTCGTCACCGCCTTCAATGTTGAAGTTGAGGAAGGGCATGAGAAGGAGTTCATTGAGCGATTCCAAAAACGGGCTCGGCTCATTGATAAAGCGAAAGGCTTCAAGGGAGTGTATGTTTTGCAGCACACTCAAACCGACAACAAGTTTTTGGTCGTGACCTTCTGGAAGGATGAAGCCAGCTTCCGCGCTTGGGTTGAGAGCGAAGAATTCCGAAAAGCCCACGCTGAAGGTGGCGTCCCAACCAAAGCAATGCAACTTGATACTTACCGCATCGTGGCAAAATAGACAGCGTAGGCTTCACCCTTGAAGCCAAGTTTAGTCGTGATGGTGATTTCTCAATGCGGAAATGGGTTTGGGTCGCTGTCGTTTCCGTTTTCACCCTTTTGTTACTGGCTTGGTTTGCACATAAAGCCCGCATCAATTCGCCCTTTGTGCAAGTGCAAAAAGAGTTGGCAAGGCTTAAGCAGTTGGGCGAACCGACAAAACTTTCAGATTTGCTCCCACCTGTCCCAGCAAATCAAGATGGGACTTTGCTCTACTGGTATGCCATCACACAGTTGGAAATGGCTGAGAGGAAACTGCCACGATCGGTCTCGGACAGCATTTACGAGTTCATCAGCAGGCAACCGGCTAAACCCTTCAGCCTTACTGATGTTCAAAAAGCGCTTAAGGAAACAAGACCTGCCCTTCAAACCTTGCGCAAAGCGCTTAACTACCCTCACATGCGCATGACCGATTGGAGCGTTGAAATCCCGATGAATGTTATGTTCCCGCAATTTTCCAAGTTCCGCGAATTTGCAAGGCTGTTAGTCGCTGAAGGGAAGTGGCGGAAAAGACAGGGTGATATTGATGGTGCAATTGAAAGCCACTTGACAGCGCTGAAATTGGTTCGCCGGATAGGGGATGAACCGTCGCTTGTTATTGGCTTCCTTGCTCAAGGAGGAATTTTCGCTATCACCGTCAGCGGGTTGCAACAGGTCCTGTCAGATGCTGATGCTTCAACGAAGTCATATCGTGCGTTGTTAGCAGAGTTACTGGCTTGGGACATTGACCGTGATCTTGTGCGCACGATTCAATCCGACCGAGTCATGAGCATCATCACCTGTGATTGGATGAACAGGAAAGCATCGCGAAAATTGTTAAACGATTTGGACAGATTGATCTACGGCAGCAGTTACGGTCCCTTGCAAGTGAACGCTGCAATTTGGTTGAGGGACAAAAACACATTGATAGCCCACAACGAACTGATTTTGCTGAAGCACTATGAAGCGGCATTAAACCTTGCTCGCAAAGGTGTGCCTTATGATCGGAAAAAGTTGAAGGAGTTGGAAAGTCAGTGGGAGCGTGAAGTTGACCGTCCTGTAATGAAATTAAACTTGGGCGGTGTGGAATTGTTTTGGGACGAAAATTTCGCAGTTGAATTGCTCATACCCTATATGTCTGGGATTTTCGACAAAGCCGCTCGCTTTCATGCTCTCCAACGGCTTACCCAAGTTGCAATTGCTTTGCGTTTGTATCGGCATGAAAATGGGCGTTACCCTGAAACCTTGCAAGAACTTGTGCCCAAATATCTGCCGTCAGTGCCCGTTGACCCCTTTGACGGCAAGCCTTTGAGATACAAGCGTTTGAAAAGCGGTTTCAAAATTTGGAGCATAGGTCAGGACTTTAAGGATGACGGCGGTGTCGAACGGAAACCAAGATTGATATCAGGTGACATTGTTTGGGAGGCAGTAAAGTGATGAAGTTGCGGAGTTCCAATCAGTTTCGCACCTTACTACAACTGAGCGCAAGGTGATGTTTAGTGATGCGAAAGGTCAAATTGCTCGTTTTGGTGGGATTGGCAATGACTTTGATGACGAGTTTGAAGGCGCAAGAGTTGGAGTTGAGAGGCGAAGTCGCTTCTTTTCAGTTTGACGGTTTGGGCAATATCGTCGCTTTGAAGGTGCAAGGCAAAAGTATTCCACTTCAGCCTTCGCCTTTGCCAATTAGTTTGAGGGTTGACGGCAAATGGTGGCATGACGAGTCTCAGAAAGTTGAACCCATCAAGGCTCAAAAGCAGCGAAACCGAATTGACATCGCTGCGAAAGTCGGCGATTTCATTGTCACTGCGCATTATCAGTTACACGAAGGTTGCATCCTTCAAAAGAGCGTGACGGTGAGTTACGAAGGCGAAGAGACACCGAAAGTTGACGGCACATTGTTTTTGCTGCCTTCCATAGTGGCGGTTACCAACCCGCCAAGAGAAACTTCAGATGCATCTCATGCACCTTCACAAAATTTCGTCAACCGTAGGGACAAGCAAGAACCCACTCGCCAACCTTCAGGCGCATTTCATGTGCCCCTACAGGATGCCGTTTTGCTCAGCCCATCTTTTGACTTTTTGCGCGTTCCCGTTTCGCAACGACCTCGCTTCAGCATTGACATGGGCACCGGCGCTTGGTGTGCCTTTCATTCGCCTTCGCAAAAAATCGGTATTGCCACAACCTTCTACTCCGAAACCGAGCACTACTCCATCAACGCCGAAGTCATTGACATTTCGCTCCCTCCGTCCCGCGTCCCACGCCCCGCGTCCCGTTTCTCTCACTGGCTCGGTGTCCAAGACCGAGTTTACAAAGGTTGGACTGCTAAATTGGGCATTCAATTTCTCATCGTTGCCGAGGGTGACGAACGAACTCTGTTGGCGAAAATTTGGGACGCTTACGATGCACTTGGCTTGAAACTGCTTTCCGATACGCCGAAGGATGTGTTTGACGGTGCATTTTACGAACCAGCGGTTCAGCACACTTACCGCAACATCACTCGGTTGCTTTCGCACTTGAAGCAACTTGGAGTTAAAACGATTTGGCTTCCGCCATACACGCCCGGGGTTTACGCGCCACTTGACTACTTTGCAATTCGTCCTGATGTCGGAACTGCCGAGGATTTGAAATCTCTGGTCGCAGAGGCACATCGTTTGGGCATGAGGGTCTTGCTTGACTTGATCCCGCATGGACCGCGCCCAGAAAGCGAATTGGGAAAGGAACAACGAGCAAAGTTTGACGCTGGACAGGACAGTTGGATTTGCGCTGACGAGCAAGGTCGCCCAATTCACTGGTGGGGTTGTTACGCTTTTGATTACGCCCATCCCGGCTGGATTAACTACATGGCAAAAGTCGCTGAGCATTTCGCAAGGGAGTTTGGAATTGATGGTTGGCGTGTTGATGTCGCTCACGGCGGTCCACCAAATTGGAGGTGGGCAAGTGTAGGGGCGGCTGACAAGCCGCCCGAAACGAGGCTGGAAAAGGACAAAATCGGTCAACGCCTCCGCCCAAGTCAATCAGGCTTGTGGGGAGCGTTACAAATCCTCTGTGAAGCCAGAAACGCTGTCAAGAAAGTTCGCGGCGAGGCGGTGTTTTACCCTGAAGCATCAGGAGCGCCGTATGTGGTCAAAAGCGATTTTGACTACGGCTTCCCGTTCCAATTCGTTGCGATGCGATTGATGAACATGACGCCTGAAGAGTTCGTCCCGAAATTGCGGCGTTGGCTTCAGCACCAACGGTTTTCGTTCCCGAAAGGTGGCTCAAAGCGCATCGTCCGTTGGCTGGCAAACCACGACTTCCCAAACGCTCAAAGCAGATTGGGCATCGGTTACTCAAAAGCGATGTTTGCCGTTTGCGTTGTCAGCGAAGGCGTGCCGTTCATTTACGAAGACCAAGATGTTGGCTTGACGGATTTCATTGCTCGCCTAATGCAGTTGCGTTCGGCGTTGACAGAGTTGAGAGACGGCGATGCAGATTATCTGAGCGTGCAAGTGAGCGACGATGCGATTTTCGCTGTCCATCGGTTTTTTGGAAATCACAGCACCGTCGCTTTGGTTAACCTGAGTGGCGAAACGAAAACCGTTGAAGTCAGGCTGCCCACAACAATGGCTCAATGGTTGCAAGTCGGCGATGCTTGGTCAGGCAAGGTTTACCGAATCCGCAAAGGCGTTATCACATTGACGCTCCCACCTTTTGAACTTGCTTTGCTCACCGATGTTGCCCGTGCGAAAAAATTTGCTCCCAAATCCGAACATGCCTTGTCCCGTGCCCCTTGTTCCGTGTCACTTTCCGATGAAGGCTTTTTGCGTGTTGGCGAAATGCTGATGGGGCAATGGCACGAAGGCGAGTTCAAAATCGCTCCCGGCGAACGGATGCCTTTTGAAGTGGCGGAAATTCAACGCAGCGAAAAGAGCACTTCGGGTAAGTTGGCAATTAAGCGACGGATGGGAGCAGTGGTCAGAACTGTCGCCGAAATTGTTTGGCGTTGGCAGCGAGATGGAAACCTATGGCGCTATGAAGCGAACTTGCAAATGAAGTCGCCTATCAAACTTGCCCGTCACGACCTTTCGTGGCAATTTGTTTTTGTCAAGCCGAAACGGTGGCAAATTGCGACTGTTGAAGGGATAATGGAAGAGCCAACAATCATCCGCCACGAACGACAGCAACTGCTTTGGGATGCAATGAAAGTTTTGCCGTCGCCGATGGATTCGCCGATTTGCATTCAACTGTCTAACGGCGATTGGTGGAAGATGACAGAATGGCACGGTGGTAACTTGCAAGTTTGGCTTAACCCCGATGAAACGCTTCTCGTCCGAGTTTCGCCTGACGACCAAAACCGTCTCTCATTTGCAATCGCGATTGACGCTAAACCGATCAACCGTCCCTCGTCTCCCGTCTCTCGTCCCGCTTTCTCATCCGTTCATGCCACCTTGCAGACTTCCAAACTGCGCTTGACAGTTTCACGCTCGCTTGGCGGTTTGCCTATCAAGATGGACATAAGGGACACGGAGCAAGGGACACGGGACAAGCCAAAGTGGCAAACGGTTTTGGTTGGTAGCGAACTTTACAGCGACTACGGAATTTTCCCCGAACACGATATAGGCGGTGCTTGGCGCGCTGAAGGAGAACGAAGGATGGCGCGCACAGTCGGACGAGCAAGCGCTTGTCGCTATCCAAGCAAAGTTGAAGCGTCGTCCAACGGCATTGCTTTTGAAGGTGCATTGTCAACGACTTGGGGCGGTCATTGGTGGAACTTGAACCCGAGAATCAATTATCGGTTGCAATACGAGGCTGAGGGTGATGGCATCGTCGTTCAAGCGAGTGTTGAACCTGTCAAGCCGATGGGTAAAGTCCGAGCATTCTTGGCGCTGACGCTGACTTTCGTCGGCGTTGAAAAAGTAACCGTCAACACTGTCAAGGGTTGGCATGAAGTTCCTGAAATCGGCGAGCGGGATTGGCAATCGCGGTTTTTGCCGTTGAACCCAACTGATCCGCAAATTCAGTTGCACACGAAATTTGGCATCATCACTTTGAAAGGCATCGTTGGCGACTTGCAAAATTGCTTCGTGCTGAAGGATGGCGAACGATGCACCGTCTTTTTTGCATGGCTTGATGGCGAACAGACCGATTTTGTGGCTCGGTCCTTATGCTTCAAAGTTGGGTTGACCTTGTAGGGCATGGGCTCTGTCCCATGCCGACGAAATTTTTCGGCAAGACTTACACATGTGTATTGGAACTTTGCTTAAACGCCTGCTCTAACTCCAGCCAGAATTTCGGTGGCAATTTCAGCGGCACGCTTTCCAGACAAAAGCATCGCACCAAAAGTTGGACCCATTCTCGGCAACCCGTAAGTCTCAGAGACAGCCATGCCAGCGACAATCAATCCAGGAAAGACCTCACCTGTATGTTCAACGACTGCATCTTCGCTTCTTTCAACCCACATTGCGCCCATGCCGGGGACTTTGAGCAAACCTCTCTTTTCCAGCGTTTTGACTACGGAAGCATCGTGACCAGTTGCATCAATAACCAAATTTGCTTGAATGCCGATAGGATCAAGGCAAGTGATTTCTCTTGGCAGTTTTGTGACTGGCGTCCAGTTGATCACTACTCCAGCGACACGACCGTTGTGCAAGATGACATCTTCAACGATGGTCATGTTGGCGAATTTAACACCAGCGTCACAAGCAGCAGCGATGAGTTTGGAACAGGCGTGGGGAGCATCAGCCACATAAAGCCCTTCCGTTGCCATTTCGTAAGGGACACCAAGTTCGTCAAGGATTTCCTGTGACGGTTCTCGGAATGTGGCTTTATTCATCAGGTAGCCTCCAATCCAGAAGCCTCCGCCAAGATAGTTCATTCGCTCAACGACAAGAGTTTTGAAGCCTTGACGAGCCAATTCTCGTCCCGCCATCAAACCAGCGGGACCTCCTCCGACAACGACGACATCGCTTTCAGCATAATCCTCAAGTTGCTTCATAAACCCGCGCACAATTGCACGGGTCACATCTTTTTCCTCAATGGGTTTGAACAGTGGCATTGTGCATCAACCCTCCTTGTGCTATTGGCGAACTTTATTATGTCACAAAGTTGCTTTCCGAGATGCAGGAGAGGCTTTCAGTCAATTGGTTCTCTTTCCTGATGAACTTCAACTGCCTGCTGAAAAGCCTGCAATCTTTTTAGCAATCCCAAAGATTCAGCCCTGTGCTCCATTGCCCTCTCTACTTTCAAAGCCAGCAAGTCATAAACATCAACGCCTGGAATGTTCTTCTCCAAGTAGTCGTAAGCGCCGCGCTTGAGGCACTCAACGGCGTTAGCCACGCTGCCGTAAGCAGTCAAGACGATAACTTCCGTCAACACATCTTTCAACATCGCAGCCTTCAAAACTTCTATGCCGCTGTTTTCCGTTTCCATAACCATGTCGGTGACGACGACATCGTATGACGGGTTAGCAGAACGGATTTTTTCAATGGCTTCAAAGGTTGTGGCAGCAGTGTCAACTTGGTGTCCATCTCGTTCCAACCTGAGTTTGATAGCCTCTCTTGCCAATTCCTCATCGTCAACAACCAAAATTCGTCCCATTTTTAACTTTCCCCTCCTTGCGTCGGTTCAATGGCAGGAAGTGTGATGATGAACATTGCTCCCTCGCCCTCTTTCCCTCTCTCTTCAATAGTTCCACCGTGAGCCTCAATTATTCCCTTGACAATTGCCAATCCAAGTCCCATCCCTTTTGAGCGGGTGGTGAAAAAGGGCTGGAAAATTCGTTCCTTCATTTTCTCTGGGATGCCAGGACCTGTGTCTTTGATGATAAGCCTTACATGCTTTAAACCTATCCAAGTGCTTTGGGCTACTTGGACGGAGATTTTGTCACCTTCCTTCAGGAAATAGATAGCGTTTTCCAAAAGTTCGCTGAGGGCACTTTTCAACTTCTCAGGGTCACCACGAACCCAAATCTCTGTCTCATCAGCCAAAATTTCAAATTCAATGTGACGAAACTCGTGGGCATAATCCTGAACCAAATCTATGACCAACTCAACGATTTGGACGGGTTGAAGGTTAAGTTGGGTTGCTTTGACGAAGTCCTTCAAGTCTTGCAGCAGCATCTCAATCTCGTAGAGGGCTCGCTCCATGCTACCTAAAAGCCTTTGAGTGCCTTCCTTCAAACTCAAGTTGCTTAGTTGCGCTCCAACTTCTTTGAGTGCTCCTTTCATGGCGAAAACTTTGTTGCCTATCATGTGAGCAGTTCGTGCAGCCAATTCCCCTACGGTCGCTATATGTTGCATGATAAACAACCTTCGCTGCAGTTCTTCTCTTTCAAGGGCTGCACCCAAAAGGTTTGCGATAGTGAATAGCAACTCCTCGTCCTCAAGGGAGAAAAGGTAATTGGGCGCCGTTGGTGATGCTTTTTTCCTCAGCACACGCAAAACTCCCAAAACTTCATTGCGACTGCGGACAGGGACGGCGATGAAGGCACTTATCTCATCGGGTTTGAGTTCAAGGTGAAGTCCCTTCCATCTTGGGTCAGAAACTACGCCGTTAAGTCTAACGGGTTTGTTGTTAAGTGCGACCCAACCCGTCAATCCTTCGCCAAGCCGATAAGTGGCTTTCCCGACCAAAGGACGGAGCAAACCGCGAGATGCTCGCAAAATGAGTCGGTTGATGGATTTGTCAAAAAGGAAAAGGGAACAATCATCGGCATCCAGCAAATTAGCGGCGACTTCTATGACCTTCTCAAGCAAGGCATCAATGTTTGGAGCAGCAACCAATTCCTTGCCCAACTCAATCAAGGCTCTCTCTCGGTTTTGATGGGTGGCAAGGGAAAGGGCAAAAGCAGCAACAGAACCCAACGACGAAAGAACCCTCAATTCATTCTCCCCAAAAGCGTTGACTTTCTCACTCTCAACATTCAACACACCGAGAACTCTCTCGTCCCGACCGATAAGGGGGATTGCCAATTCGCTGCGAGTGTCCGAAAACATCGGGTAGTAGTAAGGGTCATTGGTCACATCGGGGCAAATGTATGGTCTCCCCGTGAAGGCGACATAACTTGAAATGCTTTTGCCCCTCTCTTCAGTGATTTTGAACCGCAATTCCTTTGACAGTTCAGGCGAACCTATTCCTGCAACGAACTTGGTTACCAACTCGCCTGTCCGATAATCAACCAGTGAAATCGTTCCTCTGGTTGCGTTGACTGCTTCCAAACTCTCTTCCAAAATTGCTTCCAAAAGCACATCCGTGTCAGGAATTGCACTCCAAACCCGATACATTTTGCTCTCATCGCTTAATTTCCTGCGAGTTTCGGGTTTTACCTTCATCTTTGCTTCACCTCTTTTTGAGCCAACGCTGTCATAATTTTGATGCATGTCAGCACCATGATAAAGTTATGGAGTCGCTTGAAATGAACTGCAAAATGAGTGGACTTTCATCCGCTCCCGTTTTTCGTGCCGAAAAGCGGTGTGAAGAGCAAAATCCAACAAATCACAGCGACCGACAGGAAATGAGCGAAATGGTCATGAGACTGAACCAGATACCAGAACCTTTGGCGAAAATGGTTGGGATTGCTGCCAGTGTGGCGCAATCCCGAAGGTGCTCACTTTACATCGTCGGTGGTTTCATCCGAGATTTTTTGCTGGGTCGGGAAAGTTATGACTTGGACTTTGCTGTCTCCGCTAACCCAATTTCTTTCGCTATAGAGGTTGCGGAAAAACTGAATGCCCGTTTAGTCCCGTTGCACTTTGACCCACCAACGGGAAGAATTGTCCGATGGGATAGCAGCCTCCCCGATGCCTTCGCTGACTTCACGGAATTGAAGGGCGATTTGAAGGAAGATGCCAAAAACCGAGACTTCACTTGCAATGCCCTTTTCGTTGATGTGATTGAGTTGGCAAAGAAAGGTAGTGCACCATTGATTGATCCTTTGGGTGGCATTGAACATATTTTTAAGCGCTCCCTCGTTTTGCCCAGTCGGCGAGTTTTGCAGGATGACCCAGTGCGAATTCTTCGGGCATTTAGGTTCGCAGCAAGTTTGAAATTTCAAATTGACCAAGAGACGAAAGAAGCCATCTCGCTGAGTGCTCCTCTCCTGCTCAACGCTGCTCCCGAAAGGATTTTGATGGAGTGGGCTTGGATTTTGCAAACGAATTCAGCCCACGAGCAAATTGCCAGCATGGACGAACTTGGTGTGTTAAAAATTCTGCTGCCAGAGTTGATCAAACTCAAGGAAGTTCCCGCCGCAGGTTACCACCACCTTGACGGCTTCAATCACACTTTGGAAGCAGTAAAAATGGCTGACAGAGTAATGGCAGGCGAAACGGAAGACGAAGGTCTGAACGAACTTTTGAAGCAAGTTCAAAACTCGTTTCATGTTCGGTTTGGATACAGGCGATATGGCACTTGGGTTTTGAAGTTCGCCACACTGCTCCACGATATAGCGAAACCGCAAACCATGACTTTTGACGAAGAAGGAGATTTGCATTTTTACGGACACGAAAAAGTCGGAGCAAACATGGCTGAGCAAATTTGCGACAGGTTCAAACTCTCGCGACGGGAAAAAGAAATGGTTTCCAAACTTGTCCAAAGCCACATGCGACCTGTCGGGTTGGCTGGTGCGAAATTTTTGACCGAAAGGGCACTTAGAAGGTTTTGGCGAGATTTAGGCGAGTTAGCAGGAATTTACTGCGTGGCTTTATCCGCTGCTGATTTGATGGCAACTTGCGGATCAGAAATGACAAAAGAGCAAAGAGACCGTCACTATACTGCCCTTCGTAGGTTGATGGAGACTTACTTAGCCCTCAAAGAGACAAAAGAGCGCATCAGACTTGTCACAGGCAACGAGATTATGGAGCGATACAAAATCCAACCGTCGCCCTTGGTAGGTAAAGCGCTGAAGTTGATTGAAGATGCCGTCTTGGACGGACGAGTTACCACAAAAGAAGAAGCGTGGACTCTACTTGATGCTGCAATGCAGGAGTTGCTGGAGCGTAGCAAAGAGAAAAATGCTGAAAGGGAGCGCAATTTGGATTTGAAAGACAGCGAAAAGCAAATTGGCACTCCATCCCAAAACCCAATAAGTTTTGACTTCTAACCCTCCCATCACATCGCAAAAACAATTGCTCGTGTTGCCAACAGAGACGGAGACGGCAATTGGACGGGGATAGGCGATGAAGGAGAGAGCAAAAAGGACAGTCCGCCAGATAACTTTGGTTGCGTTGGCGTTTGTGGCAATTTACTGTGTGGTTTCAGTTTACCAAGAGTTTCACACCACTGCCTTGTTCCTTTTCGCTAATGTTGGGCAAGGGAAATGCATTTTGGTTGTTGCTCCTAACGGTAAAACCATGTTGGTTGATGCAGGAACTCAAACTTACGGGCAGGAAGGAAGGGAAGAAGTGATAGCACGAAAAATTCTTTCGCAGTTTGCAAGACTTGGTGTCCGTCGGCTTGATGTGGTTTTGGTCACTCACCCCGATAAAGACCATTGCAACGCAATTCCGATACTGGTAAGAGAATTGCCGACATCCTTGTTTTGGTCACCCGTTGGTGACAGTCCAGAAGTTGAATGGCAGGAAGTTAAGGCAACAATGTTAAATGGGCAAACGAAAACGATAATGGCTAAGGTTGGTCAAAGGCTTTGGCTGGATACACGAAACAGGATGCTGGTTGAAGTTCTCGGACCACCAGAAGGGATCGTGCCGAAAGTTTCCGAATGGAGTCCAAACGATGCGTCAACCGTGCTTAAGTTGAAGTTTGGCGAAATAAGCGTTTTGTTCACTGGAGATGTCGGTGAAGTGGGGCAAAGGTGGTTGTTGAGTTCAGGTATGAATTTGCGGGCAACGGTTTTGGATGTGCCCCATCATGGCTCAAGGCACAATTTGGGAACTTTTTTGAGAGCCGTTCGTCCAAAGATAGCGGTAATCTCGGCAGGGCGCCAAAATCCTTTTGGGCATCCTGACCCATCAACGGTAGAGGCTTTGAAGAGGGTAGGAGCAATTGTTTGGGTGACGGGGGAACAGGGCAGTCTGATCATCAAGACAGACGGACAGAGTTTCAACTTGACAAGTTTGCATTAGTTTCAACGGGAGGTTCGCTCCAAAAGATGATACCTTTCGCAGAAGCGACAAAGCAAATGCAACAAGTGGCGGAGAGGGTGGAGAAGGTTATTATCGGCAAGACCCGCTCGGTCCGCTTGGCTGTCACCGCTTTGTTTGCAGGCGGGCACTTGCTCATTGAAGACATTCCCGGAGTAGGCAAGACGACGCTCGCGAAAGCGTTGGCGAGATGCATTGGTGGGACTTTCAAGCGCATCCAATTCACCCCAGATTTGCTCCCATCCGACATAACAGGGACGACGATTTTCAACCAGAAAACAGGAGAATTTTCCTTCCGCCCCGGTGCAATTTTTGCCAACATTGTGCTCGCCGACGAGATCAACAGGTCTCCTCCCAGAACCCAATCGGCTTTGCTGGAAGCGATGGAAGAAGCCCAAGTGACTGTTGACGGTGTCACTTACGCATTGCCGCGCCCTTTCTTCGTCATCGCGACACAGAACCCTATTGAACGACATGGGACTTACCCTTTGCCTGAGGCTCAGTTGGACAGGTTTTTGATGCAGGTGAAGTTAGGCTATCCACAACCTGATGAGGAAGCGATGATTTTGCAGCAGCAAGCAATCACGCACCCTATTGACCAACTGCAACCTATCTTGGACAGCGAAACTGTTTTGCTGATTCAAAAGCAGGTGCGGTTGGTTAGGTTGACACCTTCGTTGCGCCGTTA